>OLQG01000049.1_pt1 | contig 97098 bp, 74 predicted proteins | sample 1672221 | NCBI WGS metagenome assembly OLQG01 (sample SAMEA3136660, study PRJEB25190) | human gut metagenome | biome: human gut; feature: human-associated habitat; material: faeces | place: Austria | collected 2013
GATGTCCTGTTTATAGAACATCGCTGCTGCGGTGACAGCGAGGGAAAATATATCACCTTTGGAGCAAAGGAACAATGGGATGTACAGCAATGGGCAGTCTATGTATCTGAACGAAACAAAGAGAAGCTTCCGATTTATCTGTACGGACAGTCCATGGGGGCAGCTGCTGTACTGATGGCATCAGGACATATGCTCCCGGCGGAGGTAAAAGGCCTGATCGCGGACTGCGGTTTTCAGTCTATGGAAGGACAGATGCGAGATATGGCAGCTAACTGGTTCCACCTGCATCATATCCCACTGCTTCTGATAGAACTGGACTGGTTCTGTTCTCTTCTGGCAGGATTTCATATGAAAGATGCAGACACTGCCGAAGCCATGAAAAAAAATACAAGACCGGTTCTCTTTTTCCATGGAGAGAAGGACACCTATGTGTATCCAAATAACTCTTTTCAGAATTATATGCTCTGCAGGGCAGAGAAGGAACTGGTGATCATACCGGGAGCACGGCACCTGTGCTGCGCTTATGTAGATCCGGAACTGTATCAGCACAAGATGATGGAATTCTTTGAAAAATACGATTAAACTGAGATAAAAAATCCTGACCGGGATTTATCAGACATAGTACATAACAGGAAAAATACCTTTAATCTGTTATGTTAAATGCATGATAAGTCCCGGTCAATTTTTTGTAAAGTGTTCACTAAGTCTTTGGGGTACTGGTATTTCCTGCGAAGGTATGATATTTTTGCACCTGAAGCATATATACAATGTTTTCTGTCTCGGATAAAGAGGAAAACCGGGACAATGGAGGTTATCTATTATATGAGAAATTATTATCCTTTGACGGCAGCTCAGAAGATGCATCATAACTGGATCATGGATTATGGTACACAGCAGGTATCTGGCGTAAGCGTTGTGGCTTCTGTACAGGCGGAACTGGATTTTGGATTATTAAAAAAATGTATTCAGATGGAAACAGAGCGTTCCGGTTGTACCAGAGTCCGTTTTACAAAGCCGGATAAAGAAGGAAATGTAAAACAGTATATCGAAAAACAGGACCCGCGTGATATTGAGCTGAAGGATCTGTCAGGAATGGAAAGTCTGGCAAAGGCAGATGAGCTGATGCAGCAGTGGGCATATGAAACATTTGACGGAAATAATATTCCTATGTGTGAATTTACCATGCTGAAGCTTCCAGAAGGATATAATGGTTTCTTTTTACATATGGATCACAGACTGATCGATTCCTGTGGACTTGTAGTTATGATCGAAGATCTGTTCCAATTATATACGCATTACAGATATGGAACAGCCTGTCCTCAGGAACTGGTAGATTTTGAAACGGTTCTGAAAAAAGACCTGGCAAAGGCGGGCAATGAAAAGCGTTTTGCAAAAGATAAAAAATTCTGGGATGACCAGCTGGATGCACTGGGTGAGCCGTTATATTCTGATATTCAGGGCCCATCTGTATTGGAGGAAGCAAGAAAACGCCATGGAAATCCGAAGCTTCGTGCTTCTGACATTGAGATGAACGAGCTGTTTGTTGCAGTAAAGGATTATCATCTGGAACCGTATGCGACACAGAACCTGATGGATTTCTGTATGAATCATCAGCTTTCTATGACAAATCTGCTTCTGCTTGGTATCCGTACTTATCTGTCAAAAGTAAATAATGGACAGGAGGATATTACAATCCAGAATTTTATATCCAGACGTTCTACCCATGACGAATGGACTTCCGGAGGAAGCCGAACCATTATGTTTCCATGCAGAACAGTGATCTCACCAGAGACAGATTTTCTTTCGGCAGCTTATGAAATTCAGAATATGCAGAATCGAATTTATATGCACAGCAATTATGATCCGGCATTTATTGTGGATGAGATGAGAAAAAGATATCATACACCGGAGCATACCAGTTATGAAAGCTGCTATCTGACCTATCAGCCAATGCCGGTGAAGGTGGAGAATGAAATGCTTGGAACTATTCGCCAGCATGCCAAATGGTTTGCAAACGGTGCTGCAACCAAGAAAATGTATCTGACCGTATCTCACACCGAGGATGGGGGAATGAACTTCTCCTATCATTATCAGACTGCTCATCTGGAGGAGCATGACATAGAACTGTTGTATTATTATATGATGCGTATTCTTTTTAAAGGGATTGCAGAGCCGGATATGAGCATTGGAGAGATTATGGAACAGGTATAAAGAGCAACAGGTTTCACAAAGCCTGAAAGGTTAAGCGTGGTTAACGAGAACCTGTCGGCATTGTTTTTATAGAAATCAAAAATCAGGAGGAAATGGAATGAGTCAGGAAATGGAATTTAAAAATATTGTGGCGCAGTACAGTAAAGTGAAACCGGAAGAGATGACAGGTGAGATGAGATTTCGTGAGGATCTGGGATTTACTTCCCTGGATTTTATGTCTTTCCTGGGTGAGCTTGAGGATACCTTTGATATTGAACTGGATGAAAACGAAGTGACAAAAATTATAACTCTTGAGGAGGCACTTAAGCTTCTTGAGGAGCTTCAGTAGGACTTAACGTTACTGTTCCCGGAGTGAACAGTAAGAATTAACAGAGTGTCAGTTCACTGAACAGTGAAGGAGGAAAAATATGCTGATCAGGAATATATTAGAAGGAAGTGTACAGAAATTTGGCGAAGTCAAAGCAGTAAAATGGCTTAACCGAAAAGAAGTTCTGGAGAAAAGCTACAGCGAAATGATGAAAAACGTGATTTCTACCAGAAAAGGACTTCTTGCAGAAGGGTTTGAGGGAAAACATATTGCATTAATCGGAACCAGTTCTGTAGAATGGATCGAAAGCTATCTGGGAATTATTACAGGATGCACTACAGCGGTGCCGCTGGATGCTGCACTCCCGTGTGAAGAACTGATCGACCTGATAAATCGCTCCGATTCCGAAGCACTCTTCTTAAGTCCGAAACACAGACCATATCTGGAAGCATTTCTTGCAAACTGTCCGAAGCTTCAGAAGGTGTGGATGCTCCAGAAAGAGGTGGAGGATCTGCCTTCAGGAGTGTACAGTATCAATGAGCTGAGAGATATGGGAAAGAGTGCAGCAGAAGATGCTTCCTGTCCGGATGCAGAAGCTATTGCGACTATTATCTTTACTTCCGGAACCACAGGAAAGAGCAAAGGGGTTATGCTGACACAGAATAATCTGGCATCCAACGTTGAGGCAGTTAAGATTTCAGCAGAGCCTGGAACTGCCATGCTCAGTGTACTTCCAATCCATCATGCATTCTGCCTTGTCATGGACTGGCTGAAAGGATTTTCTCAGGGGGCAACTATCTGTATCAATGACTCCCTGCTTCATATGGTCAGAAATATGAGCATTTTTAAACCAGATATCATGCTCATGGTTCCGATGATGATTGAGACAATTTATAAGAGACTGGCGGCTGCTGATCCGGAAATCCCGAAGGCGGTTCTTGCAGAAAAAGTATTCGGCGGAAAACTGCAGACGATTTTTACCGGCGGGGCACATCTGGATCCGTACTATATTGACCGTTTTGCAGAATATGGCGTTCAGATACTGGAAGGATATGGCATGTCGGAATGTTCTCCTGTTATCAGTAATAATACACCGGAAAATCATAAACCGGGTTCTATCGGAAAACCACTTGAGAATGTGGAGATAAAGTTTGAAAACGGGGAGATTCTGGTAAAGGGTACAAGTGTTATGAAAGGGTACTATCAGATGCCGGAGGAGACAGCGGAAACACTGAAGGATGGCTGGCTGCATACAGGCGACAAGGGCTATATGGATGAAGATGGATACCTCTTTATTAACGGTCGTGTGAAAAATCTGATCATTCTCTCCAATGGGGAAAATGTATCACCAGAAGAACTTGAGAACAAGCTTGCGCTGAACCCGCTTGTTGCGGAAGTGATTGTAACAGGTGAAGAGAATGGTCTGACAGCACGCATCTATCCGGAACAGGCAGTTGTGGAGGCAAAGGCACTGGATACTGAGATGATTCGTTTACAGCTTCAGGCATTTCTGGATGAATACAATAAAAATCAGCCGACCTACCGTCGTATTACAGGTCTGGTGATCCGGAAAAATCCGTTTATACGCAGTACAACAAAGAAAATCAGGAGACAGGATGTCCTGATTGATGAGCCACAGGCATAAGAAAAAACCCGTCTGAGTGAATTGCTTAGACGGGTTTTTCCTATGCCTGTTTGAAAGAGCATTCCCGCAATCTGCACGCCCCACTTTGTGGGAATGCTTTTACAAACACGTCAGGATAAAAGTGGCAGCATGCCAGTCAGAAAAACCTGAGTCAGAATCTCTGCAATGACTTCTGGTTCAAGATCAAAATGATCCCGGGTCCATTTGTGAAGAACACCGATCGTGCTGCCGATCGCACAGGTGATCACATAAGATATTTCCTCTTTTGTGTGTCTGCCGGGTCTGGCACTGGAGGTAGTAGCGGTGACATAGTGATGAAGCATAGTCAGCATTTTTTCAAAAAGATCATTCCCATGGGGGGTGCTCAGAAGACTGGAAAGGAAAGGATTTTCCATTGTATAGCGGCAAAGTGTCAGAAAATAGGACTGACAGATATCCCGGTCATTTTCAGGATGAAATTTTTCCATTATAGAAAAAACATCCTGGATCGTCTTTTCCTCAACAGCGGATACAAGAGAGGGAATGTCTTGATAATGATTATAAAAAGTGCTTCTCGCGATACCGGCTGTCTTAGTGATATCGGATACTGTGATCTGATCAGGAGTTTTTTTCTTTAGAAGTTTAAAAAAAGCACCCAGGATGGCTTCATCCGCCACAGAATATCTTTCGTCAGGAAATGAATTTTGCATAGTCGCTTCCCTCCCAATATTTTATCAATAAATATAAGGATATGAGTGGCAAAAGACCTTTTGACTCTCATATCATGTATATATGGAAATCTGGAAAATGTTTATTTCTCTATTTCATAGGCAGGAATCAATATACATGCGCAGAAGTTTTCCAATGGCTGGAAACATTTGATAATAAGTTCACGATGAATCCTGGCACTGTAAGTCTTGAGACGACAGCTTCCGCCATTCAAGGCAACATCTGTATATGCGGCAAGGAGCTTCTTATCTCCGTTGGGAAATGCCTGATAAAAAGACTGGTCAAGTATTTCCAGAGTATCCATGCCTTCCAGAAGAAGCATTTCTTTATTGCAATAGCGGAAAACGAAGTCAATTCCAGTTCCGTTTTTATTAAAAATCAGTTCGATTACACAAAAAGCAAGGGGCATATCATCTAATACAGAAAAACGCGTACGAATATTTGGAGATAAAGTCTTGGCAGGATCCTGATGCAAAGATTTGTTCAGAAATTTGTGAGTGGCTGCGCCACGCTTACGTCCTTCCAGACGCACGCCATCCTTCATATGATAGGTGCAGTTCTCAATATGATCAATCTGTCCTCTGGAAACCACGGTGCCTTTATTTATGGAAATATAATCATAAGGTATAAGAATTTCATATAAATCTTTGACTGTGATAAAAGTTTTCACAACTCGTCCATCGGTCATATAAATGCAGGTCTTATTCGCCTGTCTGAGCAGATATTTAATATTACTGATATGGATATTGTTTTTCCTTAAAAATTTCATGATTTTTTCATCCATATAAATATCCCTCCGGTTATTAGTGTAAGGTAGAAGATGTCAGGTTACTATATTTCTGACATTGCTATCTGCAGATAATGAAATAAGTATACCATAAACGTAAAGATTTTACCAGTGTAATTGGGTAAAATATAAGGCTGCATGATCTGTATGCATCGTGATTTGTTTTGGGTGAAAAGAGCGCAGAAAATCCGGTTTTTTCAGATGAAAAAATGTGCGGATATTATAAATGAAAAGCGAATTTTGTGATAATTTTACAATAAAATATGATATTTTCGAAAATAATTTCGGAACAAATAAATATATCATAAATACTGTAAAAAGACAGGGATTTTGGCATTAAACGTCTCTGCAATAAGTAATTAAAAAAGGTATCACAACCGGAAGTGAAAGGTTGCGATACCTTTTTTTGCGTCAAACTGAAAATCGTTTTACCAGATTTGCCGAAACTTCAATTTTACAGGTATGCTGCCGGGGTTCGTTTATTTGAGAGAGAAGCTCTCTGGCGGCAACCTGTCCCATATAATGACGGGGGATGCTGATACTGGTAAGGGAGGGGTCGATAATGCGGCCCTCAGAGATATTGTCGAAGCCTACAATTGCCACCTGCTCCGGCACCTTGTAGCCTCTGAGCCGCAAGGCCTTGATAGTTCCGATTGCAATCAGGTCATTGTCCGCAAAATAACAGTCTGCCAGAGCATCCCCTCTGTCAATAATTGCAAGCATATCTGCCATTGCACCATCAATGGTTGGAGAAAGCTGGTGGATGATACAGCGGGAACGGGACATTCCGTTATCATGGACAGCATGATAAAATCCCTCCAGACGCTCTGAAAAGTTGCGGAGAGGATAAGCAGACTGCAGGTATCCAGGCTGCTTCATCCTCCGGCTGATCAGATAATCGGTAGCCAGATAAGCTCCCTGACGATTATTGGGAACGACATAATTGCAGTCAAGGTTTTCAAAATAGGCGTCCAGGATCACCACCGGAAAAGGAAGTTTCAGGAAAGGACGGACCATTTCCTCTCGCATTTCAGTACCAAACAAAATGATTCCCACACAGTCAGTAGTTCTTAAATCCCCCAGATAATGTTCCAGATTATCACGCTTTTCATAAAATGTGATTACTTTCAGCTTATAATTATCCTTTTGCACTACGGATTCCATACCCTCCACCATAGCATCAAAAATAGGAGAATAGGACATGATGGCATTATGGGAACGATAGCTTACCGCGTAAATACTTCCGGCTTTATTTTTCTTTAGAGAAAGTTTGGTAAAGTCGTAGCCGTATTTTTCCGCAGCTTCTACCACCAGCCGGCGGGTTTCCGTGCTGACTCCGGGCTTATTATTCAGCGCCATGGAGACGGCAGTCTGTGAAAGATTCAGTTTTCTGGCCAGTTCTTTAGCGGTAATGGACATTTGCGGCACCTCCCGGAATGGTATTTAGTAAAGTATCTGCTGTTTAGGGCAGAAAGTTGGTTTTCTGTGGAAACTGTTCATATTTCTTTGGCAGAAGTTTTTTCTGTTGTATATATTGTACTTCTTAATTGAAAAATAAACAATATATTTGCGAAAAATAAAGCGAAAATAAAGTCAAAAACACTTTATTTTTTATTGGAATAAAGCTGAAAGAGACATATACTAGAACTACAAAGAAAAGCAAACCGAATATCTGGGTAAGTAATAAAGAAAAAGATTTTACAGCTAAGAAAAACCAAAAGAAAATAATAAATATAAACAAGGAGGAATACCAGAATGGCAAAGATCAAAATCGGCTACGCGCCAACCAGACGAAGTATTTTCAGTGCACCGGATGCAGTTAAGTATCGTGGACTTACTGCAGACAGATTAAAAGAATTAGGAATCGATTTTGTAGACATCACAGACGTAAATGACGAGGGTCTTCTTTATGACGAGGCAGGCCGCATCAAGATTGCAGAGAAATTCAAAAAAGAGAAAATCGACGGACTTTTCCTTCCACACTGCAATTTCGGAACTGAGTTTGAATGCGCAAGACTTGCAAAAGAGTTAAATGTACCGGTTCTTCTGTGGGGACCTCTTGATGAGAGACCAGACGAGAACGGTGTTCGTCTTCGTGATACACAGTGCGGACTTTTTGCAACAGGTAAAGTCCTCAGAAGATTCCGCGTTCCATTTACATACATGACAAACTGCAGACTGAATGATCCAGTATTCGAGCGTGGACTTCGTGATTTCATGGCTGTCTGTAATGTAGTAAAAACCTTCCGCAACATGAGAATCCTTCAGATTTCCACAAGACCATACGAGTTCTGGTCCACCATGTGCAACGAAGGTGAGCTCCTTGAGAAATTCAACATCCAGCTGACACCAATCCCAATGCCAGAGCTGACAGATGAGATGAAGAAAGCAAAAGCAGAGGGAACAGAGGTTGCAAAGGTTGTGGAATACTGCCGCCAGAACATGGAAATCTGTGTAAAAGACAACGAGCTTGAGAATGTAGCAGCTCTGAAGGTTGCTATGGGAAATCTTATTAAAAAATACGGCTGTCAGGCAGCTGCAATCCAGTGCTGGAACCAGCTGCAGAGCGAGATCGGAATCATGCCATGTGCAGCAAACGCACTTCTGAACGAAGAGGGAATTCCGGTTGTATGTGAGACAGATATTCACGGTGCGATTACCGCTCTTCTTGTTGAGGCAGCAGCACTTGATGACACAAGAAGCTTCTTCGCAGACTGGACCATCCGCCATCCTGACATTGAGAACGGCGAGCTCCTTCAGCACTGCGGACCATGGCCGATCTCTGTTGCAAGAGAGACACCGAAGCTTACTTATCCGCTGGCATTCAGCCATCCGGGAAGCATTACAGCAGAAGCAAAGCATGGTGAAGTGACACTGGCACGTTTCGACGGTGATAACGGAGAATACTCCATGCTCCTTGGAAAAGCAAAAGGCGTTGACGGACCGAAAGGTATGGGAACTTATCTCTGGGTTGAGGTTGAGAACATCAAACGTCTGGAAGCCAAGATTGTAGAGGGACCATACATCCATCACTGTGTAGGTATCCATAAAGACGTAGTTCCGGTACTTTACGAGGCATGCAAATACATGGGAATCACTCCTGATTTATATGATCCTATTGAAGAAGATGTGAAAGCATATTTAAGAGGTGAATGAGAATGGAAAATTTAAAGGCAAAATCTTTTGACTTGAGAAAAGATACTGTAGATATTATCGTTGCCGGAAAGGGCGGACATATCGGCGGCGACATGAGTGTGATCGATACTCTGATGAGCCTGTATTTCTGCCAGATGAACATTTCTCCGGAAAACATGGATGATCCGGATCGCGACCGTTTCGTACTCAGCAAAGGCCACTCTGTAGAGGCTTACTACGCTGTACTTGCAGCAAAGGGCTTCCTGGATCTGGAAGACATTAAAGCGCATTTTTCAAAATTTGGTTCCAAATATATCGGACACCCGAACAATAAGCTTCCTGGAATCGAGATGAACTCCGGTTCTCTGGGACATGGACTTCCTGTATGTGTAGGTATGGCTCTTGCAGGCAAAAAAGATAACAGAGATTACCGTGTTTACACCGTAATGGGTGATGGTGAGCTGGCAGAGGGTTCCGTATGGGAGGGCTTCATGGCAGGACATCAGTACAAGCTGGATAACCTTTGCGCAGTAATCGACCGTAACCGTCTTCAGATTTCCGGAAACACAGAGGATGTTATGGGACATGATGATCTTCATGAGCGTATCCGTTCTTTCGGATGGCATGTGATCGATGTAAAAGACGGAAACGATATTGACCAGTTAAATGCTGCTTTTGAAGAAGCAAAAACTGTAAAAGGCAAACCAACAGCTGTAATTGCCAACACTGTAAAAGGCTGCGGTTCTTCTGTAATGGAGAACAAGGCAAACTGGCATCACAAGGTTCCGACTCAGGAAGAATATGATCAGATCATCGCGGATTTTGCAGCAAGAAAGGAGGCCGCTCTTCATGAATAAGATTCCAAACAGACAGGCCATCTGTGAAGTTTTGATGGATAAAGCAAAAGAAGACAAAGATATTATGGTGCTTTGCAGCGATTCCAGAGGATCCGCTTCCATGACACCATTTGCAGATAATTTCCCGGATCAGTTTGTTGAGACCGGTATTGCAGAGCAGAATCTGGTAAGTATTTCCGCAGGTCTTGCAAAATGTGGAAAGAAACCATTTGCATGCTCACCGGCCTGCTTCTTATCCACAAGAAGCTACGAGCAGGCCAAGGTTGATGTGGCATACTCTAATACAAATGTTACGCTGATCGGTATCAGCGGCGGCATCAGCTACGGTGCACTTGGAATGAGCCATCATTCTGCACAGGATATCGCAGCTATGTCCGCAATCCCGAATATGAGAGTTTACCTTCCAAGTGACCGTCATCAGACAAAGCATCTGATCGAGGCTCTGTTGAAGGATGAGAAACCATCTTACATCCGTGTTGGAAGAAATCCGGTTGAGGATATTTATACAGAAGACAACTGCCCATTTGAAATGGACAAGGCAACTGTTCTAAAAGAGGGAACAGATGTGGCAATCATTGCCTGCGGCGAGATGGTTCGTCCGGCATTTGCAGCTGCCAAATTACTGGAGGAGCAGGGCATTTCCGCAACTGTACTGGATATGTACTGCGTGAAACCGCTTGATGCAGAGGGTGTTATCAAAGCTGCCCAGAATGCAAAGGCAGTGATCACTGTAGAAGAGCACGCTCCATTTGGTGGACTGGGTTCTATGGTTGCACAGGTTGTTGGTGCTAACTGCCCGAAGAAAGTGCTGAACATGGCTCTTCCGGATGCTCCGGTTATCACAGGTAACTCCCAGGAAGTATTTGATTACTATGGATTAAATGCTGAGGGTATTGCGAAGAAGGCTGTGGAAGCTCTGAAATAGAAATTAAATAAGAAACAAATTTAAGCGTGACTGACAGACTGCAAAGTGCAGATCCGGTCAGGCACGCTTATTATTTAGGTACAATACAGACTTAAGGTACAGCGATGTTGATTTTAGAGAATAGAAAAGTTTAAGAGGATAGTAAACATGGCGAAATATATTATTAGTATTGATCAGAGTACCCAGGGTACCAAGGCGCTCCTTTTCGATGAGACAGGAAGCATTATGCGCCGTACCGACCGCCCTCACAGGCAGATCATCAATGAAAAGGGCTGGGTTTCCCATGATCCGGAGGAAATTTACAGCAATGTTCTCGCAGTAGTAAAGGAGCTTCTGGAGGGCGTTGAGAAGGAGTACGTAGTTGGTCTTGGTATCAGCAACCAGCGTGAGACCTCCCTTGCCTGGAACAAGGTGACTGGCAAGCCTTATGGAAATGCAGTTGTATGGCAGTGTGCCCGTGCCGTGGATATTTGTGCCCGTGTGGAAAAGGCTGGCGCAGCAGAGCTGATCCGCCAGAAAACCGGAATGAATCTTTCACCATATTTCCCGGCTTCCAAGATCGCATGGCTTCTGGAAAATGAAGAGGGCGCAAAAGAGGCGGCAGAACGTCACGAAATCTGCCATGGAACGATTGACAGCTGGCTGGTTTACAAGCTGACAGGGGGCAAAGAATACAGAACCGATTATTCCAATGCTTCCAGAACACAGCTTTTCAATATTTTTGACCTGAAATGGGATGAGGAAATCTGCGGATTATTTGGCATTGATCCGGCAAATATGGCAGAGGTTACAGATTCCGATGCCTGCTTCGGCGAGACGGATTTCGAGGGACTTCTTCCTCATAAAATCCCGATCCATGGCGTATTGGGAGACTCCCACGGCTCTCTTTTTGGTCAGGGATGCCTGCAGCCAGGCATGATCAAATCCACTTATGGAACCGGCTCTTCTATTATGATGAATATTGGGGAGAAGCCGATTCTCAGTACTCATGGGGTTGTTACTTCTCTTGCGTGGAAAATCGGTGGCAAGGTTAACTATGTGCTTGAAGGCAATCTGAACTATACAGGCGCTGTTATTACCTGGCTGAAGGACGATCTTCAGATCATTTCTTCTCCTGGAGAAACCGGTAAACTGGCGAAAGAAGCCATTCAGGAGGACAGCCTGTATCTGGTTCCTGCATTCAGCGGTCTTGGCGCTCCTTACTGGGACAGCGAGGCGAGAGCTTCTGTTGTAGGCATGAGCCGTACTACCCGCAAGGCTGAGTTTGTAAGAGCGGCACTTGAATGTATTGCCTATCAGATTACAGATGTTGTACAGGCTATGTCTGAGGACGCTGGTGTTCCGGTGAATGAGCTTCGCGTAGATGGCGGTCCGACCCGAAACGACTATCTGATGCAGTTCCAGAGCAATATTGCAGACGCCGGAGTTCTGGTTCCGGATTCCGAGGAACTTTCCGCTATTGGACCGGCCTATGCGGCAGGATTGCAGCTTGGTGTCTGGGATGAAAGTATTTTTGGAAAATTAAACCGGGTTTCCTATAAACCGGACATGGAAGTGGAAAAACGTGAGCAGAAGTATGCAGGATGGAAAAAGGCGGTTGCTTCTGTGATCACAAACAAATAATTCAGATTCATGGCAAAGTGTTTTTATAAGTTCTAAAATAGGCCCCATAATTAGTTGTTCCTGGCGAGCAAGGTTTATGGGGCTGAAATTTATGTGGAGGAAACAGTTATGTATGGCATTACACTTATGTCTAGACCATCAGATTGGGAAATTATACAGCAAAAAGAAGGCAAGGGGAGCGTCTTTCTAAATGGAAAATTTTCGGTACATCCGGCAGCTCTGGAGGTTGGAGTTGAACGTGTAATACCGCTGGTAAGAGTAATGAGTGAAGATGATAATATGGCGGTGATTCCGTGGACGAATGCAGATCATTTTACTTATAATGAAAATTTTCAGGGAGAATTTGATGTGACGTTAGACATTCCGGCGGGGGGACCATATAGAATTGACACTGGGCTTGAAACCAAAAGTTCTACCCCGGATCTGACATGGGTCTACCGGGGGGATTGTGTGCTTCACATCGGAGTTGGAAATCTGTTTATTATTGCAGGTCAGTCAAATTCAGCTGGATATAGCCGGGATTTTTGTCTGGATCCTCCAAGTATGGATGTACATTTATACAGAAACAGGAGTAAGTGGGATATAGCCAGTCATCCAATGAATGAGAATACATATGCGGAGACATGTGCGAATGAAGAAATGGGAGTATCAGGAGTTTCACCCTATCTTGCATTTGGAAAAAAATATGCGCAAATATCTAATATGCCGGTTGGATTGGTTCAGACGTCTCTTGGTGGCTCCCCTATGGCTCGCTGGAACCCGGAAAATGGAGATTTGTATCAAAATATGATAGATAAAATCCATGAAACAGGGGACCGCTGTGCAGGAATTTTGTGGTATCAGGGGTGTTCAGATACAGATCCGGAACCGGCAAAAAAATATTTTGAGCATTTTTACAGCTTTGTAATGGCAGTGCGCAAAGAACTGGGCTACCAGGTTCCATTTTTTACCATGCAGTTAAACCGGCAAATTAATGGAATGAATGATGACTGCTGGGGCATGGTTCGTGATGCACAGGCGAGAGCTGCAAGAGAGATTCCTGGCGTATCTGTTTTGACAACATCTAATTTAAGTTTATGTGATGATATTCATAATACGGCACATGCGAATGTGGCTTTAGGAGAAAAACTGGCAAAACAGTGTGCATTTGTATTAAATGGACTGGAAGAATACCAGCCGCCGGAAGTGATCAAAGTTGAAAGAGTAAATGAGGATGAAAAAGAAAAATTTCAGCTGGAGGGAAACAGAATCTGGCTGAAGCTTACGTGTGTACATGTGAAAAATTGTTTTTTACTGTATTCGACAGCAGGAAAGGACAGTGGATTTACGCTTACGGATAGTAAAGGAAATGTGGAAATTCTTCATATACGCGGTAATAGAGAAAATAAAAATCATTTGTATCTTGAATTAGCCCGTGAAGTGGAAGATGAGGCAGAACTTTCATTTGCCTGGCAGGCAGATCCAATAAAACACCCACCTGTTGATGAAGTGACGTTTTTACCACTTCTGTCATTTTATAAAAGCCATATAAATCTGACAATAAACAAAGAATTTAGACTTGACGTTAAATGAATATAATCGTATGATTTTAAAATATATCTGAGAAGCGGATTATGAATAACCGCTTGACTTGATAACGTGGAAGTTTAATTGTTAAATTATTTGAGTTATATAAATTTATAGAAGCGGTGAAGGGAGAAATATAGAATGAAATTAGGAATTGTTTATACCAGCACAACACCAGAACTTATTGAGTGCGTAAATGAAGAAATCAGAAAGAACCTTGGAGATACACCGGAGATCCTCAACTATCAGGATCCATCCATTCTTGCTGAAGTAAGAGAGCATGGTTATGTAACAGCAGGAGCTGCAGCACGCCTTGTCGGAATGTACATGCAGGCTGTTTCTGACGGAGCGGATGTAATTTTAAACTGCTGCTCTTCTGTTGGAGAAGTTGCAGATGCCGCACAGAATATCGGACGCTACACAGGTATCCCGATTGTTCGAATTGATGAGGAAATGTGCCGCGAGGCTGTCCGCCTTGGGAAGAGAGTAGGAGTTCTGGCCACTCTTCCTACCACACTGGAGCCTACTAAGAATACAGTTTCACGCGTGGCAAGAGAAATGAACAGCCATGTAGAATTGGTTGACGGACTTGTAGACGCATTCGGTGCAGACCAGAATAAATTTAAAGCACTTCTTTGTGCAAAGGCAGAAGAAATCGCAGATCAGGTAGATGTGATTCTTTTGGCTCAGGGATCTATGGCATATGCAGAAGATGCAATTCATGAGAAAATCGGTAAGCCGGTACTTTCCAGCCCTCGCTTCGGAGCTCAGGCACTTGCGAAAGCACTGCAGGAAAAAGGAATGTAAATAAGGTTTATAATAAGATATCCTGGGGTCTGTATCAAAGAAATAAGGTCTTTGATACAGGCTCTTTGAGTTGTTTGAGCATGACAATTTAGTGGATATATTTTGTACAAATATTATGCAAAATTAACAAAAATATATGCGAAAAATCAGTTGGTATTCAGAGTTTACAAACTCTATTCAGGATGTTAATATAATGACAACAAGTTAAACATCCTACGTTATACGTAATAGAAAGGACAAAGGTGAAAAAAATGAGAAAGAAAGTATCTCGTGTAGCAATTAGTATGTGTGCAGTAGCAAGCATGGTATTGAGTGTAGCTGCACCGGCAATAACAGTAGCAGCAGAGACAACAGATGAGCCGACAGAGATTACTGTGTGGGCATGGGATAAGAACATGAATGGTACAGCAATGGAGGTTGCAGACAGCCTGGATGACAACGTAAAAGTTAATTTCGTTGAAATGGCGAAAGCAGACTGCCTCCAGAAGATTCATACTGTACTGGCTTCTGGTGTAACAGACGATTTACCAGATATTGTTCTCATCAGTGATTTAAATGCGCAGGGTTATCTGATGTCTTATCCAGATGCATTTTTACCAATGGATGACTACATTTCTTATGATGATTTTGCCGCTTATAAAAAAGATATGCTTTCCTACGACGGTGCCGGATACGGAGTGCCTTTTGATACAGGCGTTGCCGGATTATTCTACCGTACAGACTATATGGAAGAAATCGGCGTAACAGACGAGGACATGCAGGACCTTACATGGGACGAGTACCTTGCACTTGGGGAGAAACTGAAAGAGAAAGGTCATATGCTTCAGACCTACAATCCGAACGATATCGCCGAATTCCAGATCATGCTTCAGTCTACTGGAAAATGGTTCACAGACAATGACGGAAATGCTGATTTCACAAATAACGATGCATTAAAAGAATGCTATGATGTATTCAAAAAACTGAACGAATCTGATTTCTGCCAGGTAGTAAGTGACTGGACCGGATTTGCAGGAGCAATCAATAATGGTGATGTTGCCTGTGTTATGAGAGGAAGCTGGATCACATCTACTATTATGGGCGCTGATGATCAGAGCGGAAAATGGAAAATGGCTCCTATCCCGAAGATGAGCACAGATGGTGCTACACATTATTCCAACCAGGGTGGTTCAAGCTGGTTTGTACTGAAGAACTCCAAGAACGCAGATGCTGCAGCAAAATTCCTTGCTGATACATTTGGCGGAAGCACAGAGCTTTATGATTCTCTTATGAAGAGCAATAATATTATCGGAACCTACCTTCCGGCGGCTGATATTGAAGCAGTTAATACTGAATCTGAATTCTTCAGTGGACAGCAGATCAATAAAACACTGGTCGATTGGGAAGCACAGATTCCATCTGTAAATACTGGCGCATTTAGCGCAGAAGCCCAGAGCGCATTACTTGCAGTGACTCCTAACATCCTTAATGGCAGCGATCTGGATACTGAATTAGCAGCAGCAGAAGAGCAGTTTAACCAGACTATTCAGTAAATAAACGTAAAGAAGATAGTTAAAATAAAGAAATTAAGGGGGCGGAGTGATTCGCCCCTTTTCTAAAATAAAAAGATAATGGATATAGAACGGAAAGGAGATTCCATGAAAGGTAGCACATTGGAAAAAAAGAATTCCCGTATTGGCTGGACAATGGTAATTATTGCTTCTGTGCTGATTCTGGCATTTAGTTATATCCCTATGGTGCAGGCATTTCTTTTATCCTTAAAAACAGGAAAAGGAAATAATCTGACCTTTGGCGGCGTAGCCAACTATGTAAGAATGCTTAATGATACCGGGTTTAAAACAACGATTGGTAATACATTATTTTATGCAGTGATCCAGATCCCGATCATGTTGCTTCTTGCATTATTAGTTGCTGTCTTATTGAATTCTGAAACCTTAAAACTGAAAGGCTTTTACAGAACCTGCATCTTTCTGCCATGCGTAACTTCTCCTATTTCTTACGCAATTCTGTTTAAGAATATTTTTGCAACAGATGGAGTTGTGAACCATGTTCTGTTATCACTTGGACTGATTAATTCCCCAATTGCATTTATTTTGGATCCTGTCTGGGCAAAATTTGTTATCATCATTGCTCTGATCTGGCGTTATTCCGGATACTATATGATCTTCTTTTTATCTGCATTGCAAAATACAGATAAGTCAGTATATGAAGCTGCCAAAATTGATGGTGCTAATTTCAGACAGTCCTTCTTCAAGATCACAATGCCGATCTTGAAGCCAATTATTTTCCTTACCAGCATTATGGCAGTAACCAACACACTTCAGCTGTTTGACGAGGTTGTAAATCTGACTGGAGGCGGTCCTGGAAATGCAACCAGAACTATTTCCGAGTACATTTACGATCTGTCCTTTAACTATGTTCCGAATTATGGATATGCAGCTGCTGTTTCTTATGTGGTCCTGGTGATCATTGTACTTATTACAATCGTTCAGAAGAAAGTGACAGGTGATCATGATGAATAAAAAACATTTAATTGGTGAAGGTTTTAAACATGTATTTTTGATGACATTGTCATTACTTTGTGTATTCCCATTTTACTGGATGATTGTAGGAATGACAAATAGCTCTGCTGACATTACCATGGGAAAACTCACCTTTGGAAATAAACTGGCAGAAAATGTTACAAATGCTTTTAACTATTCCAATCTGTGGAGAGCATTTGGAAACTCCCTTTTACTGGCGGTAATCGTTACCGGTATAGGTCTTTTAATCTGCTCCATTGCAGGTTATGCCTTTGTTGTATTTCCAAGCCGCGGAAAGGAAATTCTTTTTCTTGCGCTGATCGCATCCATGATGGTACCTTTTGCAGCAAAGATTATTCCAATGTTCCGTATGTTTTCCAAAATGGGACTTTTAAACAATTATCTGGCAATTATTCTTCCGGCAATCGGTTCTCCGTTTTTGATTTTCTTCTTTAAGCAGAATGCCTATTCCTTCCCGAAGGATACGCTGGAAGCAGCCAGAATGGACGGACTGAATGAATATCAGATCTTTTTCAAAATTTTTATGCCAATGATGAAGTCCACATATGCAGCAGCCGGAATATTCATGTTCATGGCAAGCTGGAACAACTACATGTGGCCTCTGATCGCACTGCAGAGTGATACGAAATTTACACTGCCGCTGGTTGTAGCAAACCTTGCCTCCGGATTTACACCGGATTACGGTATGACAATGGTTGGTATTGTGCTTTCCACATTGCCTACAATTATTGTATTCTTTACCTTACAGAAATCCTTCGTTGAAGGTATGACAGGATCTGTTAAATAAAAATGTGAAGGAGATGCAGGCATGAAAGGTCAAAAAATAAAAGAACTCTATTTTGGTGGAGATTATAACCCGGACCAGTGGGATGAAGCTACAATCCGCCAGGACATGGAATATTTTAAGAAATGTCATATCAACTATGTAGCACTTCCAGTTTTTTCCTGGGCTAAGCTAGAGCCACAGGAAGGAGTTTATAACTTTGAATGGCTGGACAAGATTCTGGACATTCTCTGGGAAAATAGAATTTATGTATGCCTTGCTACTTCTACTGCTGCACAGCCGGAATGGATGAGCAAGAAATATCCGGAAATCATGCCTGTAGACAACAATGGGCTGAAACGTACTCATGGAATGAGAAATTTTTACTGCGTAAACAGTGAAAAATACAGAGAAAGAGCAGCAGCTCTGGCAGAGCAGATGGCACTTCGTTACAAAGATTATCCGGGGCTTGTTGCATGGCATGTGGCAAATGAATACAGCACATTCTGTCACTGTGAGAACTGCGAAAAGAAGTTCCGTGTATGGCTGAAAAAGAAATACGGAACCACAGAAGAACTGAATAAGAGATGGAATACTTCTTTCTGGGGAAGAACGGTTTATGATTTTGACACGATCATGCTTCCTACAGAACGCAATGATGATGACAAGTTTTTCCCGGCAAAACAGCTGGATTACCAGCGCTTTGTTACAGATACAACAGAGGAGTGTTTTTTGAATGAGGCAAACGTGCTTCGCAAAATTACTCCTGATATTCCGGTGTTCAGCAATATTTCCGGATTTATTAAAAAACTGAATCAGTTCCAGCTGACCAGAAATATGGACATTGTAGGATGGGATAACTATCCGTCACCAAAGGATGACGCTGCTTTCCCGGCATTAAAGCATGACATTATGAGAGGGCTAAAGGACGGCGCTTCTTACATGGTTGCAGAGCAGTCTCCAAACCAACAGAACTGGCAGCCATATAATAAGCTGAAAAGACCTGGAGAGGCAAGACTTCTTGCATATCAGGGAATTGCCCATGGTGCAGACAGCTCTTTATATTTCCAGATGCGTCAGTCTGTTGGCGGACAGGAGAAATTCCATGGTGCAATTATTTCTCATGCAGGAACAGATGATACCAGGATTTTCAGGGAGTTTGAGCAGTTGGGAGCTGAGCTTCATCAGCTTGGAGGACAGATTCTGGATGCGAGAACAAATGCCGATGTAGGAATTCTCTTTGACTGGGACAACTGGTGGGCACTGGAGCTTTGCAGCGGCCCAACTAAGGATATGGATTACCTGCTTCAGGTGGCTCATTATTATCGTGCATTCCACAAGCAGAACATAGCTGTGGACATTGTGAAATTCACAAGTAATCTGGATTCCTATAAGGTTGTAGTTGCACCTCTTGCATACATGATAAAGCCTGGATTTGCAGAGCGATTGACTAAATTTGTGGAAAACGGCGGAACACTGATTGGAACCTATATGACAGGCCTTGCAGATGAAACAGACCGCTGCATCTTTGGGGCATATCCGGGTCCGCTTCGCAATGTATTTGGGCTGTGGGTGGAAGAGACAGATGCACTTTATCCGGAAGAAACCAATCAGATTATTATGAATGGAAATAAGGAAGCCTACAGCTGCAGATTCCTGTGCGACCGTCTCAGACTGGAAAATGCAAAGGCATTTGGAACTTATGGAAGTGATTTCTATGCAGGAGAGCCCTGTGTCACAGTAAACGAATACGGAAAAGGAAAAGCGTATTATCTTGGAACACAGCCGGATGAGGCATTCTTAAAGATATTTGTTCATAAGGTATGCGAGGAGACAGATGTGCATCCGGTACTTCAGGTGGAAGAAGGTATTGAGGTAACCAGCAGAACAAATGAAAACGGCAAATTCTATTTTGTCATGAATCATAACGCGGCAGAGAAACAGATAGTGCTTCCGGAAGGAAAATGGGAAAATTTGATTGGGGCACAGCCGGAAAATGAAAAACTAATTTTGAAAGCAAGAGATGTAGCTGTTTTAAAACGCCGGTAAAGTAGTGTATAATAATACCAGAGTTAAAATACCTAAAATCGCCGGCTCCTGTGCAGTGCGATTTCCGGTGCTTATAATGCGGTATATATTATAAAAAGTCAGGGGGAGCAAATATGTCTGATAAGAAAAATTTTCTGAAAAAGCGGCTTCATAAAGACAGCGTTGTAAATCAGGTAGTGGAACAGATTACAGATTCGATTATTTCCGGAAACCTGCAGCCAGGTGATAAACTTCCTACTGAGCCGGAGCTGTGTGAAAATTTTGGTATTGGAAGAAATTCTGTGCGTGAAGCCATTAAAATTCTGGAAGCGTATGGGGTGGTTTACATAAAAAGAGCGGAAGGAACCTTTGTAAACGATACCTATAATCATAAAATGTTAGACCCGATGCTGTACGGAATTCTTCTGAATAAGAATATGAGAATAGACATTATTCAGGTTCGTAAAGTTCTGGATACCGGAATGCTGTATCAGATTATAGGCGGAATCACCGATGAAAAGATGGACCAGATTTTGAAGAAATTTGATAATCTGAAAACAGTTGTTTTGAGAGAAAATGTTACTGCCAAGCAGGTGTTGCAGGCTGATGTTGATTTTCATCTGACTCTTGTAGAAAGTACGGAAAATCCTATTTTATGCAACATACATGAGTATGTAGACCGAATTACCACTCCGTCCAGGGAAAAAACTGTGGAGCTGGTTCTGGAGAAGAATCAGAAAGAGACATTCATTCTGCTTCATCAAAAGATAATCAATCTTCTTCTGGAAAAAAATTATCAGAAAATCGAGAGCGTTCTGGCAGAGCATTATAAGTTCTGGGTAGAAGGCTAGAGCATGTTTGAAAAAGGCTTTCTGCAAGATGTGCGTCACAATTTGTGGGAGATTTTGTCCGGATGAGGGCGAAATATACCGCAAAGTGGGGCGTGCAGATTGCGGGAATGCTTTTTCAAACACGCTCTAAGCCATGCGAAGAAAACATGACATAAAATAAAGAATGTGGACTTGAGATTTCCAAAAAAGAACTGTAAAATTTTTTATATCGTATAATGTGCAAGCAGTGTGTTTATAACAAAACTGCACAATTAAAGGAGAAAAATCATGCTGACAGATACAACCAGATCCCCTTACGCGAAGGTACATGCGTTGGACGGGATGAAAGTAAAATGGACCGGCGGCCTTTGGAAGGAACGCTTTGACACCTGCGCCAACAGTACAGTGCCTCAGCTGAAGCACATGTTTGACAGTAAGGATATCAGCCATGTAGTAGAGAATTTCAAAATCTGCGCCGGAGATGCGCAGGGAGATTTTGACGGAACTGTTTTCGGAGACGGAGACTTTTATAAATGGATGGAATCTGCCATTTATACGGCTTATCAGACAGATAACCAGCTTCTGAAGGATGAGATTGAAAAATACATTGATCTTATCGGAAGAGCACAGCAGCCGGACGGCTATCTTTCCACCAAGCAGATCATTGGAGAAAGAAGCGGGAACGGCGTTTCCAGAATGGGAGATATTAACGATTTCGAGGTATACAACTTCGGACATATGTTTACAGCGGCCTGTGTACATAAAAGAATTACAGGCAAGGACAGCTTTCTTGCAATTGCAGCCAGAACAGCAGATTATCTGGAGCATCTGTATGAAGAGGCAGAACGCACAGGAGAGGTTCAGACTGCAGTTTGCCCTTCCCATTATATGGGACTTGTGGAAATGTATCGTACCACTGGCGAGGAACGTTATCTAAAGCTTGCAAAGCAGGCGATTGCGCTTCGTGACAGCGTAAAGAATGGTTTGGATGACAACCAGGATAAGATTCCGCTGAAGCAGCATGAGAAAATTCTTGGACATGCAGTTCGTGCCAATTATCTCTATGCAGGTGTGGCGGATCTTTGCCTGGAAGAGGAAGATCCGGATTATATTAAGGTTCTCCACAAAGTATGGAGAAGCCTTGTGGATAAAAAGCTTTATATTACCGGCGGATGTGGAGCCTTGTATAATGGTGCCTCTCCGTATGGATACTTTTTTGATCATCAGCTTGTTCATCAGGCATATGGCTATGAATACCAGCTTCCGAATATCACAGCATACAATGAGACCTGTGCATCTCTTGGCGGCGTTTTCTGGGCATACCGCATGTTCCAGCTGGAGCCAAAGGCAGAGTACTTTGATATTCTGGAACGAATGATGCTGAATACCAACCTGGCTGCACTGAGCCTGGACGGAAAAAGATTTTTCTATGAAAATATGTTAAGACGCGCCAAGAAGCTTGATTATAAGCTGATCTGGCCACTTACAAGAAGTGAATATATTCTTAGCTACTGCTGTCCTCCAAACCTGGCGAGAACCATTGCCCAGTCCAGTGAATATGCATATCTTACATCTGATAACAGCGTATGGACCGGTATGTACGGTGCAAGTGAAGCTCAGGTGAAGCTGGAAAATGGAGGAGAATTCACACTGGTGCAGTCCACAGATTATCCGTTCGATGGAGCAATCCGCTTCACAGCAAAGAATGTGAAGGTAAATGCTCCTGTTCACTTGAGACTGCGTGTTCCGGGATGGGCTGCAGGCGGCTCTATTAAGGGCGCTGGCGCAGACCGTGAGCTGACAGCAGCTGATGCAGGAACCTATTTGGATATTCTTGTGGAGGATCTGCAAAACATGGATGTACAGCTGAATCTGGATATGAAGATTCGCTATACCGTTGCAAACAATATGGTAGAGGAAACAGTTGGACAGGCTGCCATTGAACGTGGACCGCTGGTATATTGCTGCGAGAGTGCAGATACCCATGCATCAACTTTGGATGATATTTATCTGGATTTGAATGCAGAGTTTGTTCCTGTTGAATTTGAAATCGAGGGAAGAAAAATGACAGCCCTTGAGACAGAGGAATATTCTATTGATCGTTCTGAATTTGACAGAAATGCACTGTATCAGCCGCTGAAATACCACGGTATGAGCAAAAAGCATGTACGCCTGATTCCATATTATGCGTGGGATAACCGTGACTATGGAGAAATGAGGATCTGGTTCCCTGTCGCATATACCGTATAATAAATTGAGTTATCAAAAACTGAGATATGAATGTAAAAAATCCTGCCGCGCAGAATCCGATGGCGGTGGAACGGTAAATGTCGCTCAATTTCTTATTATATTTTGAACGAACAGAATGGAGAGTTATAGAAACTATGGAATGCAAAATAATTCCTTTTTGGACTGCCGTGGAAAGAGACAGAACAGATGCCGACAAAGCAGAAATGCTTCTTTCCCAGGCAATGGAAGGTTTTCATAAAAAACTGGTAGTACTGGATGATGATCCGACTGGGGTACAGACCGTTCATGATGTGTCTGTTTATACTGACTGGGAAGAAGAATCTATCCGCAATGGCTTTGAGGAAAAAGAAGCTATGTTTTTTATCCTTACCAATTCACGAAGCTTTTCTGTGGAGGAAACTACAAAAGTTCATCAGGATATTGCCGCAAGAGTGGCGAAGGTTGCCAGAGAGCTGGGACAGGACTTCATGATCATTTCCCGTGGAGATTCCACACTGAGAGGTCACTATCCGCTGGAAACACAGCTTCTGGCAGATGGCCTGACAAAGAACGAGGGCGTTGTTATTGACGGGGAGATCATCTGCCCGTTTTTTCCAGAAGGCGGCCGCTACACAATGGACAATATCCATTATGTAAAAGAGCAGGACAACCTGGTTCCAGCCGGTATGACGGAATTTGCCAGGGACAAAACCTTCGGCTACAAATCCTCCGACCTTACAGAATATGTGGAGGAAAAAACAGAAGGAAAGTACCATAAAGAGGACTGTATCACCATTTCCCTGGACGAGCTGAATGCTCTGGATGTGCAGGGAATTAAAGACAAGCTTATGTCTGCACAGAATATGGCGAAGATCATTGTGAACGCAGTATCCTACGCAGACCTGAAAGTTTTTTGCGCCGCACTTGTACTTGCAATGAAAGCTGGAAAGCATTACATGGCAAGAACTGCCGCTGCTTTTACCAAGGTGATGGGACGTATTTCAGATCAGCCCCTTCTGGGAAGAGCACAGCTGGAGGGCGATACAAAGAACGGAGGAATCGTTCTGATCGGTTCCCATGTAAAGAAGACCACAGACCAGCTGAACTGTCTGAAAGAACTGGACGGACAGGCTGATTTTATGGAATTTCAGGTAAATACCGTGTTCGAAGAAAACGGTCTGGAGAAAGCGGTAGAGAGAACGGTGAAGGCAGCAGAGGAGAAAATCCTGTCTGGAAGAACCGTTGTAATTTATACAAGCAGACAGCTTCTTGCGCCGGAGAATATGACTCCGGAAGAGAAACTGCATATTTCTGTAAAAATTTCCAATGCAGTGACCAGTATTATCGGAAAGCTTTCCGTGAAGCCGAAATTTATCATTGCAAAAGGCGGAATCACTTCGTCTGACGTAGGAACCAAAGCTCTTCGCGTAAAGAAAGCCCGGGTTATGGGGCAAGTGAAGAAGGGTATCCCGGTATGGATGACAGGAGAAGAGAGTAAGTTTCCTGGAATGCCGTACATTATTTTCCCTGGAAATGTGGGAGAAGTAAGTACATTGAAGGAAATTGTAGAGGAATTGATCTGAAAAATAGCATGATTGCAGGTCTTCGTTTACGCGAGTGGCAAATTTCAATTACGTAAGAGTTTTAATGACCTAACAAGTAAATTTTTAGTCTGTTTTGAACAGCTTACGGAGACTCTGTATGTTAGGAAGATGTCTATTAGAAAGAGGTTCGCTTAAATAGGAGGTTTACATAATGAGAAAAGTAATTATATCTCTGGCACCTGTACAGGCAGGAACCAGTGTGGATGCAGTAAAACTTGCAGAGGATGTAGAGAAAAGCGTAAAACTTGGTGCTGCTATGTGTCACCTTCACTGTCGTAAACCAGACGGAAGCCTTACACCTGACATTTCTTATATGTCTGAGTGTTTTGACGAGATTCTGAAACGGACAGATGTGGTAGTTCAGGCGTCTACAGGCGGTGTTTCCGATATGAATATCCAGGATCGCTGCAATCCTCTTGACTATCCCAAGGTAGAGAGCGCATCTCTCAATGGCGGAAGTACAAACCTTGGCGAAGCAGTTTATATTAATTCTTTTGATGATATCCGCTACTGCGCAGACGCTGTTTATAAGAGAGGAATCCTTCCGGAAACAGAAGTTTTTGATATTGGAATGTTACATAACATGGCAGTGGTAAAATCTGAGCAGCCATTTGCGGACCCAATGCTGTTTAATCTGGTATTTGGTCACAAAGGCGGCATGCAGCCTACTCCGGAGATGCTGGCAGCTTTCCGTTCCTTTGTTCCATCTGATGCACTTTGGGGCGTTACACACTTTGGACGTGATAACTGGACATTTCTGGCTGCTGCAATTGCTATGGGAGCAACGGTAGTACGTGTTGGTTTTGAAGACAGCCACTATCTGGCAGAAGGTGTAGAGGCCGAGTACAACTGGCAGGTGGTTGAGAAACTGGTAAATCTGATCCGCGCTATGGGTCTGGAGCCAGCGACTCCGGATGAGGCAAGACAGATGTTGAATCTGAGAAAACGCTAAAATACGATTTAAAAATATAAAGTGTTGGATTGTAATTATTCAGTAGATGTTATTCTGCGAAGTGTGTGACCATGAAGGTACTGAACAGTTACGATATACTAAAGAAATATATGTCAGAAAGGATGGGTTAAAACAAATGTTGGCAATCAAGAAAATATATATGGATTATGAAACAGCCCCGGTTGGTGTTTCCCATATGCCCCAGTTTGCCTGGGAACTTGTAAGCAATAAGAAAAATGTAAAACAGAAATCCTACGAACTTCAGATTGCAAAAGACGCTGATTTTACAGATCTGATCTATAACAGCGGAAAAACAGAGTCTGAGGAATCTGCACATGTTTATGCAGAAGGTGCTTCACTGGAGAGCGGCAAGCGCTATTTTGTCCGTGCAAAAGCCAGTGATGGGCAGGAAGAAACGGACTGGAGCGAAACCGCATCTTTTGTAACTGCCCTTGCAGGAAAAAATGGTGAGTGGGAGGAAGGCGCACCAGCATGGAAAGCTCCTTTTGTATCCGCCGAAACTGACGATTCCTATAAGAACGTTTCCAAAGGAACCTATGTAAGAGGAACCTTTGAAATCAAAAAAGATATAAAAGAAGCCTATGCCTTTACCACAGCCCTTGGCCTGTATCAGTTTTACCTGAATGGCAAAAAAGTTGGTGAGGACGAGATGACACCGGGCTGGACATCCTATAGAAGACATCTCCTCTATCAGACCTATGATGTAACGGAATATCTGCAGAAGGGCATTAACGGTGCCGGAGCAATGCTGGCTCCAGGCTGGTATAAAGGAGTTATGGGACTGACAAAGGCCCGCAACAACTATGGTGATCAGACAGCTTTTACTATGGAACTTCTGATTCGCTACACCGATGGAACAACAGAATCTGTTTATACGGATCCATCATGGAAAGGCTGCGATTCACCGGTGATATTTGCAGAAATCTATGATGGTGAGACTTATGATGCAGCCCTTGAGATTCCGGACTGGTCAAAGGCAGAAACCACAAAAGGCGACTGGAAGCCGGTTCAGCTTGTATTCTTTGATACACAGGTTATGCGTGCGCAGTACGCTGCAAAGGTTCGTGTAATGGATCGTATTCCTGCAAAACGTATTTTCAAAACACCGGCAGGAGATACGGTTATTGATTTTGGCCAGAATATGGCAGGGCGAATTGAAGTAACTGCAGCCGGAAAACCGGGCGATGTGATCGAGCTTCACTGCTTCGAGGTTCTGGATAAAGATGGAAATGTATATCTGGATAACCTTCGTGCAGCCAAGGCAACGATGAAATATACTTTTGCAAGAGAAGAGACAGTTACCTGGCATCCGACTTTTACTTACATGGGATTTCAGTATGCGCTGATTGTTTCCTATCCAGGCGAGCCGAAAGCTGAGAATTTCACAGCTTGCACTCTTCACTCCAACATGGCTTCAAACGGAAGTCTGGAGTGTTCGAATCCGCTGCTGAACCAGCTGCATCACAATTTCCTGTGGGGACTGAAGAGTAATTTCCTTGATGTACCTACAGACTGCCCGCAGCGTGATGAGCGTCTGGGCTGGACTGGTGATGCGCAGATTTTCTGCCGTACAGCCACTTATCTGATGAATACCTATACGTTCTATAAGAAATGGCTCCATGATCTGGAGGTTGATCAGACACCAGAGGGCGGTGTACCACATGTTGTTCCGAATATTGAGGAAGGCCGTACAGATGGAAACTGGCTTCTCCGCCAGGGACCTCACTCTGCAGCAGCCTGGGCTGATGCGGCCATCATCAATCCATGGACCATGTATCTGATGTATGGGGATAAAGATATTCTGAAAAAACAGTACAACAGCATGAAGGGATGGATTGACTTCATGCGTGCCCATGCTGTTGATTATATCTGGAACTACAAGCTGCAGTTTGGCGACTGGGTAGCTCTTGATGCAGAAGAAGGCAGCTATTTTGGAGCCACACCAAATGATCTGACCTGTACGGCATATTATGCATACTCTACCGGACTTTTTGTAAAAATGGCCCATGCTCTTGGAAAAGAGGATGTGGCAGCAGAATATGAGGAGCTTTATCATAAGATTGTAAAGAAATTCCAGGAGACCTTCTTCGATGCAGAAGGAAATATGACAGCACAGACACAGACAGCACATATTGTGGCACTGTATTTCCAGCTGACTCCTGAGAAATATATCACAAAAACGGTAGAAGGTCTGAAACGCCTTCTGGACAAAGAAAACGGACATCTGGTTACCGGATTTGTGGGAACTCCGTATTTCTGCCATGCCCTCAGCCAGAATCACAGCCTGAAAGAAGCTTACAATTTGCTCCTGAAGGAAGACTTCCCATCCTGGCTGTATCAGGTGAAAAAAGGTGCCACCACGATCTGGGAGCACTGGGATGGAATGAAGGATGACGGAAGTATGTGGAGTGCAGATATGAACTCCTTTAATCATTATGCTTATGGGGCTATTGGTGAGTGGATGTACCGTGCAATGGCTGGAATTGAAGCGGATCCGGAACATCCGGGCTTTAAACATGCGATACTCTATCCGCGCATTGGTGGAAATCTGAAGTACACTGCAGGAAAATATCATAGCATTTATGGTGATGTTGGTGTAAAATGGGAAGTCCAGGGAAAACAGATTACTTTAACTGTTCAGATTCCGGTGAATACAACAGCAGAGATCCGTCTGGATCAGGCGAAATCGGTTCTGGAAAGCGATGGACTGACATTTACCAGGGAAGCAGACTATATGGCTGCCGAAGCAGGAAGCGGTACATACCAGATCGTATTTGAACAGTAATCATAATGCAGAATGCGAAAGGGTGATGAGAATATGGAAAAGAAAAAGGAACCTTCGGGAATACAGAAAGCGTGGAGACGGCTGAGTATTCAGAATCAGATTTTTTTATCCATGTTTCTTATCACCCTTTTGGGTGTGGGCGTTTTGATGAATATTGTATACAAAACCTCTATTGATGCTATTGAACAGAATTACAGGGCATCTTATCAGTCTACGCTGAAGAATTCCAGCCGCGTTATGGATATGAATCTGAAGAACATTGTAGACGTAGGCCGAAATTTTCTGAATGATGAAGCTCTTCAGCAGATTCTGGAAAAAGGCAATGAATACGGAGGAAGCAAGTTTGCATCCACAGACCGTGAGAAACTTCGTGTGATTGCAAATGAAATGGCAAGTCAGCAGGTGTGGGTGAATTATATAGTATTTACGGATCTTTATGGCCATGTGTATCAGCTGAACAATGTGAACCTGGGTACTTATGATTTCTATAATTATTATAGTGATAAGGATATTCTGGAAGAAAGCTGGGTGAAACAGGCAAAGGCTGCGCAGGGAAAGGAAATTTTTTTCTGTGACAGTATTTTAAAAGCAGGAACAAAGAAAGGATTTTCTTATGCGAAATATATGATCAATCCCTCTGATGGACAGGGAATGGGCTATATGGTGGTGGGACTGAGCCAGAAGCTGTTGGGAAAATCCTTTGTTATGGGCAATGAAAGCTTTGATTCCAGTAACTTTATGGTTGTAGATGAGGATGATCAGCTGGTTTATTTTGTGGGAAATGAGGAAAGGGAGAATGCAATTATGCAATCCTATTCGAATCCGGGAGAGAACCATCTGTATCTGTTTTCTTCTGTCACCAATTCTACTACAGGCTGGCATATTGTAAACGTAGTGGAGAAAAATGAGATCAGTGAAGAGAGCAAAAATATCCGTCTGACCTCGTTTCTGGTAGCCGGCTGTGTTCTTGTAGTGGGTTTTCTCATGGCACGAATCATTTCCAGAACCATCAGCCATCCCCTGAAGCAGCTGGAAAATACCATTGCACAGGTTGGGGAAGGAGAGCGCCACATTACAGAAGAGTTTGACTACAGTGAAGTTGGCCGGATTGGACGGAAATTCAAGGAAATGGTCAATACGAACCTGGAGCTTTCCGAGCATCTTATGGCGGTGAAGCTGAATGAACGGGAAGCAGAGCTGCTTTTGCTTCAGTCTCAGATCAATCCCCATTTTCTTTATAATACACTGGATTCTCTGTACTTTGTTGCAATCATGCATGGGGATGACCAGATGGCAGAAATGGTAGAGGCACTTTCTGATAACTTTAAGCTGGCGCTGAATAATGGAAGCAAATATATTAAAGTTGCGGATTCTGTGAAATGGATGCAGGGCTATATGAAGCTTCAGAATATGCGCTACAATAATCGTTTTGAACTGTTCGTGGATATCAGCAGAGAAATTCTTCAGCGTGAAACGATCACCTTTATTTTTCAGCCATTTATTGAAAATGCCATGTATCACGGTCTGGAGCCGAAGATTGGAAAAGGAAAGATTTCCCTTCGCGGCTGGCAGGAGCAGAATAATATGATTTTCACTATTGAAGATGATGGTGTGGGAATTGACGATATGTCCAGACTGGAGAACGGTTATGGAGTGCGCAATGTAATAGAGCGTATAAAGTTGAATTACGGGGAAAAATACGGCGTAACATTTGAAAGCAGTCCAGGAAATGGAACAAAGGTAACGATTGTGGTTCCGGTAAGATAAGGGATAGGGAAATGCAGATACAAGGAGGATTTTCATGTATCGCTTAGTGGTAATTGATGATGAATATATAGTTGTGCAGGGAATTAAGGCTTTAATTTCCCGCCTGAAGCTGGATTATGAGGTAGTAGGGGCTGCTTATGACGGAATCCAGGGACTGGAAGTGATCCGAAGTGAGAAACCGGATGTAGTAATTACGGATATCCGAATTCCGGGGCTGGATGGTCTGTCTGTGATCGAGGCGGCGAAGGAAGAATGTCCGGATACATATTTTATTGTGATCAGTGGCTATTCTGAATTTGTGTATGCGCAGAGGGCGCTTACTCTTGGTGTAAAAGATTATATTGATAAGCCGGTTACAGCAGATAAACTGAAAAATGCCCTTACCAGAATTGAAGATGAATGGGCGAAGACCCGTCATGAGGATAATCGTAAGGCACAGGCTAATCGCGAGAAATTTCAGGAATTGGAAAGAACTTTTGAGAGCAGTGTAAAATGTATTACAGACTGTGATGTTGCAGCATTTAGGGAAGAATGCCGGCAGGCAATCAGATGCCTGCAGGAACTTTACCCGGAGTTGCAGGATTTTCGCAGGGAATTTTACAAGCATCTCTGTGTGCTCAGCGATGTACTGATTGAAAGTCAGAAGCAGGTGGAACGAGGGTCACTTGTCTCTTTTCAGGAGATGGTAAAATGTCAGAGCATAGAAGAAGTACAGGCCTATGGGGAAAGCGTTCTGTCTGATATCAGCAAGCATCTGACCGCAGACCAGACCGGAAGCAAACACAGAGTTATCCTGGAACTTCTTACTTATCTGGATGAGCATTATGATCAGGATATCGGACTTAGTGAGCTTGCAGACAGAGCTGGAATGAGCACGGCTTACTTAAGTGTTCTTTTTAAAACAGAGGTTGGCACATCTTATGTGAAATATCTGACGGACCTTCGCATAAAAAAGGCGAAGAAGCTGTTGCAGGATGGATATAAGGTTAATGAAGTCAGTGAAATGGTGGGATATAATAATTACAGATATTTCTGTGATATTTTTAAAAAACACGAGGGCATGACTCCCAATGAGTATAAGGGAAACGTGTGGAAAGCAGAATGATAAAAACAGGATTTGCAAAAATGCACATATTCAAATTGCTGAATATGTGCATTTTGTATATTTAGCACAATTGAATGCCTGGACAAGTGAAACTTTTTATAAAAAACAGTCTAAAAAAACTGTACATTACCAAAAAAATTAGGCACTGGTAAAAAAACAGAACAATGGTATTATATAACCATAAGATATTTCCCGGGGATACAAAGAAACAAATTAAACGTGACCGAAAAGTAAATGGCAATCAAGAGTAAATTATAACAAAGTTCAATAATTTTGAAAATTCTGGAGGAATTTATAATGAAAAAGAGAGCATTAGCTATTTTAATGGCAGCATTAACAGCAAGCACAATGTTTGCAGTTCCTACATTTGCAGCAGATTACTCAGGAGAGGATCCGCAGCTTGAGAAAAACATCAAAATCCTTACCATCTGGGCAGAAGATAATGACAATGGTATGCTGTTAAACAAAATCTGCGAAGACTATCAGAAAAATGTAAACCCGAATTTCACATGGGAATATGAGATGGTTGCTTCTGACAACCTTCAGCAGAAAATTGCTACACTTGCAGCATCCAATGATCTTCCGGATCTGTTCGCTTACGAAGCAGGTGCTCCGCTCAGCGTTCTCATCGATTCCGGAAAGGTTAAAAATATTACAGAAGCTGTTGACGAGATCGGAACAGCAGATTATTTAAACAGCGGTGCTGTTGAGCTTCTGAAAGGATTATCCGGAACAGATGATCTTTATGATCTTCCTCTTGGACTGAACGTAGAAGGCTTCTGGTACAACAAAGCTCTGTTCGAGCAGGCAGGATGCGAAGTTCCTACTACATGGGATGAGTTCGAAGAGGTTCTTCAGAAACTTTCCGATGCAGGTATCCAGCCTCTTACAACTGGCGGATCTGACAAATGGGGCGCAACCCGTCTGATCAATGCATATGCAGTAAGAACCGCAGGAAACGACATTATGACAAAAGCAGCTGATGGCGAAGTTCCTTACACAGATGAGAAACTTGTTGCAGCAGCTGATAAGATTGCAGAGTGGGCAGAGAAAGGATACTTCGGAGAAGGTATCACAACAGTTGATATGAATACAGCTGGTTCCATGCTGATGAGTGGAAAAGCAGCTATCTTCTACAATGGTTCCTGGTTTACACAGAACCTGACAGATGATTCCCAGAACCCGGCAGGTGAGGACGGAATCGGATTCTTCAACATTCCGGTTGCAGATGAGTCCATCAGCTCCGCTACTTCTTACTCTATGAACTGTGGTAACATTCTTGCACTTGACAACGACAAATATGATGAGGCTACTGGCTGGTTCCTGAAATACTTCATGGAGAACATCGGAAACGTAGCTATGGAAGATCAGGGAACTGTTAAAGGCTACACATATGATGTTGCAGCAGATGATATGGATAACTACACCAAGCTTGTTCTTGACGAGATTGACAAATCCACAGAAGGATTTGCATGGTGGGAAGCAAAAATGCCTAGCGAAATCTCCAAGACAGCTCAGGAAAATGTACAGCCTCTGTTAAACGGCGAAATGACTGGCGAAGAATATATGCAGTCCATCCAGGATGTATATGACATGCAGTAAGTAACAGCTTTGGCAATATAAGCTTTGAACTTCAAATGGGAGTGTTTGCCAGCAGACACTCCCATTTTTATGTTAGAAGACAGGATGTTAGATGCGGGAGCGCCAAAGGCGCAGAGCATCTGACTTTCGTATGAAATCAGAAAGGAAGGAATTTTATGAACAAGGTATTAGGTAATAAGAAAGCGATATCCCTTTTCGTAGTTCCGGCATTAATTATTTACACCATCATCGTAATGGTACCGGTTATCTGGTCGTTGTATTATTCATTCTTCAGCGGCAGCCCGGGACTTCAGTGGGAATTTGCCGGATTTGACAATTATGCAAGACTTTTCAGAGACAAGAACTTCTTAAATGCATTGACAGTAAACTGTAAATATGTATTGGTAGTAACCGTTGGCCAGGTTGGAATGGGACTTTTACTTTCCCTGATGTTTAAATTCTGGCTGAGAAGATGCAAAACCATCGTAAGAACTCTGGTTTTTTTCCCGGTAGTACTTCCTACTGTTGCAGTAGGTCAGCTGTTTGCAAAGATCTATGAGATTCAGCCAAACTATGGTCTGTTAAACTCATTGCTTGACTCTCTTGGTTTTACGAACCTTGTTCAGCCATGGATCGGCCAGTCCAGCACAGCTCTCTGGGCATTGTGCGTAATGGATATCTGGGTAGCCATGGGATTCTATTCCGTAATTTTCTATGGAGCACTCCTTGATATCTCTGATGATATCCTGGAAGCAGCCAGAATCGACGGCTGCGGTGGATGGCAGTTATTTAAAAACATTCTTCTTCCGCTTCTTCGTCCGATGGTAATTACCAGCCTTGTATTCAGCTTCTCCGGAACTGTAAAAATGTTCGAGTCTGCTATGGCTCTTACAAAGGGCGGACCTGGAAGTGCAACAAAATCACTGTCCATGTATATGTATGACGTTGCATTTACTTATAATAAGGTTGGTTACGCCAGCGTTATCGCAATCGTGATCTTCCTGATCTGTGTAGTTGGATCTCTTGTTATCAACAGATTTGATGTGAAAGACTGAAAGGAGGAAATATTATGAAAAAAGTAAAAGCAGCTTTTCGAGGAATTGTAATTTTCCTTCTTTGCGTAATTGAGATCTATCCGTTATTCTGGATGCTTACTGCATCATTCAAGAAACAGGCTGAGTGGAGTGAGAAGCCAGCTTATGCGTTAAATGATGGCTTTTATTTCCAGAACTACTCTGATGCATGGACAAGAGGACATATGTCCACATTCTTTAAGAACAGTTTGATCACTACATTAGTAGCACTTGTATTTATTGTATTTTTCTCAGTAACTGTAGGATTTGCTGTAACAAAGATGAAATGGAAATTCAGAAATGCAGTTGCACAGTATTTCCGTTTCGGTATCATGATTCCGGTAGCAATTGCTTTGATCCCGCTGTTCCAGATTTACAGCAGATCAAATCTGTTAAATACCAGAACATGTCTGATCATTACGTACATAGCATTTGGTCTGTCGTTATCCATTTATCTGGTTCAGGGATATCTTCGTTCCTTCCCGGATGATATTATGGAGGCAGCTGTTATTGATGGCTGCGGTATTTACAGACTGATGTGGCATATTGTAACACCGCTTATGAAGAACTCTATTGTAACCGTACTGGTTCTTCAGTTCTTCTTCAAATGGAACGACCTTCTGTTTTCCATGACATTCATCAGTGATTCTGCATTGAAGACTGTTCAGACAGGACTTCTGTACTTCTCTGATGAGTTTGGATCCAAGAACTGGGGTGCAATCTTCGCTTCTGTATCTATGAGTGTATTCCCGCTTCTGATCCTGTACATGGCACTGAATAAGAAACTGATGGAAGGTATGACAGCAGGAGCTGTAAAGGGTTGATTTTATGGAAGATAAAAGGACAGAGCAGTATAGACAGGAATTAAAAGAATTTGTAATGTCTCATACGGAGGATGTGCTTAAGAATCCGCGAAGCTTTATCCGTTACCCGTTTATTGATCCGGGCTCTGTTTACGATGGAAATGTATGGGACTGGGATACCTACTGGTCCGTATATGGCTTTCTGAATCTGGCGGATTCCTACCAGGATCCGTCTGTGAAGCCAAGAATTATAGAGCATGCACAGGGAAATATCCGCAATTTCTTCGACCATCAGCTGGAAGATGGATATATTCCCATGATGATCGAGGTGGCAGACTGGCCGGAGCCTTATCTGAATATGAGGCATAAGGAAGGCAAGATTATGAATATGCATAAGCCCTTTCTTTGCAGTCAGATGTGCCTGATCAGTGATTATACTGGTGATTATGCCTGGACGGAAGAATTTCTTTCAGGCGTGGCGAAGTATTTTGAATGTTATGATCACTATTATTTTCATGAAAACAGCGGACTGTATGTATGGCAGGATGATATTATGATCGGTATGGACAATGATCCGGCTACTTTTGGCCGTCCGCCATTTTCCACTGCCAATATTTATCTGAACAGCTTTATGTGTGTAGAACTGGAAGCTGGTGCCAGATTATACAGACAGTTTGGCAAGGAGGAAGCGGCAAAGAGACTTCTGGATAAGCGCGAGGCACTGATCGGTGCTATTCAGCAGGAATGCTGGGACAAACGTGATCATTTCTTCTATTCAGTTGATGTGGATATTAAGACAAGGAAATACGACTGGTTCCACCAGGGGCTTGGAGTTTTCTGGAAAACACTGCCCATCAAGATTCGTGTATGGTCCGGATTTATTCCCATGTATGCAGGAATTGTCACGAAGGAGCAGGCGGCAGACATGGTGAAACATATTTTTGATCCCGATACCTTTGGTTCTGACTTTGGTCTGACCACGCTTTCAAAGGATGAAAAAATGTTTGACCTGTCTGTTACCAATAACCCGTCCAACTGGCTTGGCCCGATCTGGCTGGTTGCAAACTATGTGGTATTCCGCGGACTTTTGAACTACGGATACCGCATGGAGGCGGAAATTATGTATAAGCGCACCATGCGCCTTCTGGGAGAGGACCTGGCGAAAACAGGATGTCTTCATGAGTATTACAATCCATTTAATGGAGAACCAGTTATGAATGGTGGCTTTATTAACTGGAATATACTAGCATTGAATATGGCAGATGAGCTGGAAGGAAAGAAACCAATGTGTCTGCCAGAGCTGCTGGAAAAACAGGCAGAAAAGCAATCGTTATAATAAGATTTTTCTGCTGTGAGGTAAGTGAATACAGGAAAAGGATTGCAGAATACGTGGAATTTTGCAGTCCTTTTTTTGTTTGACCGGTAAAAAACATCTTTCTGAAATAAAGTGTGTACAAAAAAATTCAGAAAGCTTATACTTAGAATGTGTTTTAAGTTTATTTTGTAAAATGAAACAGATAAAGGAGCAAAAACATGATTCAGAACCCGATTCTTCCGGGATTTTGCCCGGATCCAAGTATTATACGTGTTGGAGAAGATTATTATATTGCAAATTCAAGCTTTGAATGGTGGCCTGGTGTGAAAATCTATCATTCTAAAGATCTGAAGCATTATGAACAGCTGCCATCACCGCTGAACAGAATGAGCCAGCTTAATATGGTTGGTGAGGGTGATTCCTGTGGCGTATGGGCGCCGGATATTTCCTGGGACGGGGAATACTTCTGGCTGATTTATACGGACGTGAAAACCCGTACCGGAGGACTTTTTAATACCCATAATTATCTTGTAAAATCAAAGGACATCCGTGGCGGCTGGTCTGAGACGGTTTATCTGAATAGCTCAGGTTTTGACCCATCTGTATTTCATGATACAGATGGCAAAATGTATATTGTGAATATGATCAACAATTTCAAGGGAATTCTGGTTCAGGAGTATGACCCTGAGAAGGAATGTCTGGTGGGAGAGGCGAAAAATGTTTTCCCGGGAACCGGACGCGGCTATACAGAAGGTCCACATATTTACCATATTGGAGAATATTATTATCTGCTGATGGCAGAAGGCGGAACCGGATATGAGCATATGGTAACTATGGCGAGATCCCGTTCCATCTGGGGACCATACGAGGAAGATCCAGGCAATCCGGTACTTACCTCTGATATGGATAATCCAGAGAAACTGCAAAAATGCGGACATGCAGATCTTGTATGCACTCAAAATGGGGAGTGGTACATGGTGCATCTTTGTGCAAGACCGCCGAAAGGCAGCAGACAGTGCGTGCTTGGCCGTGAAACCGCAATTCAGAAGATGTTATGGAACGAAGAGGGCTGGTTAAGGCTGGCCTGCGGTGGACGATTTGGACAGTGGGAGACAGAGGAGCCGACAGGAATTCAGGAGTATCTTTTTCCAGAGGAAGAGGGGAAGGATTATGGAAAAGAAGACTTTGATTTAGAAATTGCAGACGGTGCTGGAAATAATGAAACTGCAAAGAATGCGGACATTGCTGAAATTCCTTCGAAAACAAAAGAGTATCTGAATGAGAAGAATGCTGTGGACGAAGAAAGTGATAAAAAGTTAAGTATGCCAGTGAAGAAGACCTCTGCGCTTTTAGATGTGCGTTATACTTCCCTGCGCCAGCCCTATGACAGCTACACAAGCTTGACAGAACGTCCTGGCTATCTCCGTCTCTACGGTCAGGAATCCCTGAATTCCTGCTATAACGTAAGTCTGGTGGCGCGGCGGCAGCAGGACCGCTATGTTCAGGTGGAAACCTGTGTAGAGTTTGCCCCGACCTGCAGAGAGCAGATGGCAGGACTTGCCTATATGTATGATACTGGCAATTTCTACCTTTTGGTAAAGACCAGAGAGGAAGAGTTTGGCTCCCAGACACTCGATTTGAAAAAGCCTGCAAAGCTGCGCTTGATAAAGAGCAATCACTTTGATGTAGAAGATGTGATTCCGGCAATCTCCATTCCGGAAGAAGGCCCCGTATACCTGCGCGTGACCACCACCCAGGAAGGACTTTACGCAAAATTCTTCTACTCCCTGGATGGAAAAGACTATCAGGAACTGGCTGAAGTCCCCACCAACATTCTCACAGACGAGCAGAGCGATGGATTCACCGGAGCTCATTTCGGAATGTATTGTCATGACATGACTGGGGTGAGACGGTATGCGGATTTTGATTATTTTGAGATTATAAAGAAGTAAAAAGGTGGTCTCTTTTTAGGAAAGATTTTCATGTTCAATATGATAGATGCCTTTTGGGTAAAAATATAGATGCAAGAAAAGTATTTGATCTGCTGAATATCAGTAAATACAGTGAATATGTTTATTGAATATTCTATGGATTCTGAATCTAAATTCGGAACTGATTTTGGCTTTTCTTTCATAAAATCAAACCACGTCTTTGATATCAACATTCTAAAGACGTGGTTTTATACTATAAATTCAAGTAGCTGAAATATAAATATTTGTATTGATTGTATTTTGAAATGCATGTATACTAAAATTGTATTTTCAATTGATTACCAATATAATAATTACATTTTGTACAAATTTTAGAAAGCAATTTTAGAAATAATAATAATAGATTTTTTTGAAAAAATACTATATACTATGGATAACAAAAAACGTTAACGCACACGGTGGTGGGATGGGAGTTACAATTAAAGATATTGCAGAACATTGTAGGGTTTCTGTAGGGACAGTGGACAGAGCTTTGAACAATCGGTCTGGCATTAGTGAAAAAACGAAAAATCGTATTTTGAAAGCTGCTGAAGAGCTGAATTATCATCCTAATTACATGGGACAGAGTTTAGCTACAGGCAGGACAATGACAATTGGTATGGTATGTTTTGATCTGTATAATAATTTTTTTCCGGAATTAATCGATACGATAGAGCGACATGCCAAAGAAAAGGGATATTTTATATATTTGATATTAACTCATAGAGAGTTTAAATTAGAAAAAGAAGGATTGCAATATTTAAGTGAGAGACAGGTTGATGGAATTATATTATTCCCGATAGGATTAAGCAAGGAATACATTCAGGCTTTGTATGATTTGAAAATACCGATAGTTACAATTTATAACAAGTTGGATAACAGATTTCCATTTGTTGGTGTAAATGACAGGAAAGCTATGACAGATGCAGTAATGCATATTGCCAGTAAGGGATATAAAAGAATTACATATCTTACACCTGATATGGGAGCGCAGGAAAAACAAGGATTAAATACCTATACATTAAGACAAAGAACAGAGGGCTATCTGGATGGAATGAAGGGCGCAGACCTGCTGGATGAGGTTTCTATTTTAACGAAAGGTAGCTTGGAAGAAAAACTGGAAAAATTTATTAAACAAAATGATTTTTCTAGCAAGACTGCGCTGCTTTGTCTGTGTGATTCTTATGCAATTGATGCTATGACGTATCTGCAGAATAAAGGAATGCATGTCCCTGAGCAAGTTGGAATTATGGGGTATGATGATGTGGATCAGTTGAAATATATACATCCAAGAATCACGACCATAAAATATTCAGTTTTGCGTATGGGGAAAATAGCAATAGATATGCTGTTTCAGAATATGGAGCAGAAAATAGATAATCAGGAATGTTTGTTAGAGTATGAAATTGTAGATGGCGAAAGCCTTTAGTATATATGTGTAGTTTAAACAGATATTTTTATATCTGTTTAAATTATAGATAATTACGTGTGCGCACACGGAAATATAAAATAAAATTTTATAGGAGGATATGAATGAAAATTGAAAATGTGAAATACGTTCCATGTTCTCAGGATGAGCTATGGGAAAAAGTAGACGAGATTGCGAGGTACCTGAGACTGACAGCTGAATTTGGCTGCGCTGACAGTGGCAAAAAGATTTTTAATGAATTTGAAAATGAACTTACAAAGCTTATTAGCCAATTCCAGAAACTTGTTTTGCAGCAAAAAGATCCTGATGAACCTGATGATATTGAAGAAATAAGAAAATTAAGACCAGATGGACCGCGAAGAATGACAGATAATCTTCCAAAAGATTATAAAACAAGGTTGCGAGGTGCATTTTATGGCAGAATGGCAGGTTGTACATTAGGAGCAGCACTGGAATTCAATCCAATTGAAACCATGAAAGCGTGGGCTGAATATAATGGAGATTCATTTCCGCTTACCGATTATTGGAGTAAGATCAAGGATCCTATGAATGCACATTATATTACAGGAAAAAATATAGATCTTACGAAGAACCATATGGATGCAGTGCCTCCGGATGATGATACTATTTATACTCTTCTGGGACTTTTACTCATGGAAGAACATGGAATGGATTTTACCCATGAAGATATGGCACAAATCTGGCAGAAGTATCTTCCAATAAAAGGAGAGAATGGAAGCTGGGGATGCTATTGGGGTGAACGCATTATGATGCTGAATTTAAAGAAGGGTATGAATGTTTCTGAAGCGGGTATTAATGGAAACCCCAATCTCCAGAATATTGCAGGATGGACAAGAGCAGATTCTTATGGGTATGTATGTCCTGGCTGGCCAGAAAAAGCGGCTTATCTGGCATATAAAGACTGTTCCATCAATCATAGAAGAAATGGTGTATATGGTGCAATGTTTATGGCTGCTACAATTTCTGCTGCATTTGTAGTAGATGATCCATTGGAAGCTGTGAAAATTGGTCTCACAGAAATTCCAGAAAATTGCTTGTTTGCAGAAGGTATTCGCTGGGCGCTTAATAATAAATCCCAAAATTATCAGGAAGCAGCGGACAAAACATGGAAAAGATATGCTGGAATGTTTAATGGAAGTGCATTAACAAATGCTATTCATGTTGTAATGGGGTTGGATATAGGAGGAAGAGATTTTACTAAAATCATTGGTGAAACAATTGCTATGAGTGGCGATAATGATTGTACAGGCGCAACTGCAGGAAGTATTGCCGGAGCAGTAATTGGAATTGATAATATTCCAGAAAACTGGACGCGTCCATTTAATGGAAGAATGCATATTTATTTAAAAGAACTTCCAGAATATCTGGATATAGAAGAGGTTTGCGATAGGTTTGAGGTTCTTGCAAAGAAACTTGTAATGGAATAAAAGTGTAGAAAGGGGTTCTATATGAAAAAACGTACATTAGCTGTTATGCTGGCATTAGCAACTATAATATCTGGAAATTTTGTAGTAGAAGTTCATGCGGATGAGAAGGAAACGCTGGAAATATGGGATACTTTTGTAGATGGTTCTCTTGGAAAAGCACAGGAAGACATTATTAGCTCTTTTCAAGAAGCAAATCCAGATATTGAGGTGACTCGTGTTCCTAAAGAACTATCAACCTTGGGGGAAACCTTAAAAGCTGCCTTCATGGCTGGAGATGCACCTGATGTTATATATCTTGAAGCGGGTATTGGAACAGTAGGAAATTACGTAAAAGCGGGTTACTATGAAGATTTGACAAATGCTTACGACGAGTATGGGTGGAAAGATAATTTAATGTCAGCATGTTGGGAGATTCCAAGCGCAGATAATTTTATCTGGGGTGTTGGAAACGAAATGGAGACAATGAGTCTCTATGTGAATCAGGACATTTTTGATGAGCTTGGTCTGGAGCAGCCAAAGACAATTGAAGAACTGACTGAAGATATGAAGGTAATAAAGGATGCTGGCTATAATGTTCTTGCAAATACATTGGACTCACAGTGGAGCAATAATATGAATTTTATAGGTACAATTCTTTATTCTTATATGAGTCAGGATGAAATTGCGGATGTAATGAATCAGGACGGATCCTGGGATAAAGAATCAGTAAGAGCAGCGGTTGAGTGTATAGCTGATTGGTTGGATAAGGGATATTTTCCATCACATCCAGAAGTTGACGGAGATCAGGAACAATTATATTTTGCCGGAGATACAGCGCTTTGGATTACAGGAAACTGGGAAGTAGGAAATATTACAGAAAAAACTGATTTTACTACTTCTATTTATCCGTTCCCAGGTTCAGAAACCTGTCCTGATGGTGGATCTCAGGTGAATTTTGCAGGAGGAGCATATCTGGTATATTCCGGATCTGAGTCAAAAGAAGCAGCATATAAATTTATTGATTATTCTATAAATAATCCGGATACTGCTAAAATATGGGCAGAAGAAGGCGGAACAATGCCTCCTTACACCAAGGAATATGATGCTGAACTTTCACCTCTCGGAGAAAGAGTAGTAGAGCTTTTGGGAGATGAGTCACTTCAGAACACTGCAGGTATTAATATGTGGCTTGGAACAAATGCTTTTGATTTCTTTTCTGAAGCAGGACAGAAAATGGCAATCGGAGCATTGGATGTAGATTCCTTTATTTCTGAAGCTGATGCGGCAAAGGATAAAGATGTTGAAACGGGATTAACAAAGGGGTCTTTTAAATTAGATAAATAAACTTCAGCAGAAGGCTGCCGCATATTGCGGCAGCCAGGAAGGAGTGTGTAATAATGAGAAAAATAGGATTTAAGAAATCATTATACAGAAACCAGATTATAATGGGATATTTATTGCTAATTCCTGCTGTTGCTTTTTTTATAATCTTTTTTTGTTATAGTTTGCTTCAGGCATTTCACTATAGTACTCTAGATTGGGATGGTGTAACGGCTGCAACATATGTTGGTCTGCAGAATTATGTGGAGTTATTTACTGATCCTGTATTTTGGAAAGCATTTATTAATAACGTCTGTTATACAATTGGAATTCTTATTTTTGGAGTTGCACCAGGGCTTTTATTAGCCTATATTTTGTCAAGACCTGGAATTAAAGGGCGTACGTTGTTTAGATCTGTATACTTTTTTCCCAGAATAATTTCAGCGGTTGTTTATGGCGCTGTTTGGAAATGGATATATGATCCCAGAATGGGGTTAGTATCAAAAATTATAGATCTATTTGGTGGAAATGGTAGTGATTTTGCTATTACTGGTAATGTAAAAACGGCAATGCTTGGAATAACAATTACTGGTGGCTGGACATATTTTGGTTTTTGTATGGTTATTTTCATTGCTGCATTTATGGGAACGGATTTGGAACTTGAAGAGGCTGCAAAATTAGATGGAGCTAATAGTAGACAAGTATTTTTTGAAGTGACACTTCCACAAATTAAATCGGTAATAAATATGGTTTTGGTATATACTGTAATAGATTGCTTTAAAGTGTATGATTTGGTACTTGTAATGACAAGCGGAGGTCCAAATGATGCAACACAGATTATGACATATTACATATATAAGCAGGCCTTTAGTTTTAATAAATTTGGCTATGGATCAGCAGCTGCTATTATACTTGGAATATTCATGGTTCTTTTTACCGTAATTTTTAATAAAACGATTGGAAAGGAGGACAATTAAAGATGAAGACATCCAGCAAGAAGAGAAATGCATTAACTTTAAAGATTTTGACATATGCAGTGTTGATTGTGGTTTTAATATATACAATTGTGCCATTTGCTACAGTTATTTTAACTTCTGCTCGTAGTGCAAAAGATGCTGTACGGGGACCTTTCACATGGCCAGAAGAATGGAGTGTAATTGAAAATTATATAGAAGCATGGAAAATCGGAAATTTTAGCAAATATCTTCTAAACAGTTTTTATATGATGGTGCTTACTGTGTTCGGAACTCTGATTGTTGCAACCTTAGCTGGATATTCTTTTGCAAAATTTAGATATCCAGGAAGAAATGTAATGTATTATATATTGTTGATTGGAATGATGATTCCGTTTCAGACAATTATGCTTCCGCTATATTTTACACTTAAATCTATGGGAATGTTAAACTCTCTCACTGGAATTTCTCTTTTAATGATTGGAACAGGAGAAGGCTTTGCCATTATGATGATGCGTTCCTTTTTTATTTCAATTCCAGATTCAATGATTGAAGCGGCCAGATTAGATGGATGCTCAGAATTAAAGGTTTTAACGAAGGTAATATTACCTAACACATTTCCTGCATGGACTTCCTTGATTGTAATTACAGCAATGGGTGCATGGAATAACTTATTAGCACCTATGATGTATATTTTTGATCAGAATAAATATCCAATTCCATATGCGCTGTATGCTTTTCAATCTGCACATACTACAGATTATCAATTGCTTGCTGCAGGTATGATGATTTCGATGGTTCCCATTGTAATTGTTTATGTAGCATTTCAGAGCAGCTTTCAAAATGGTCTTATGGCAGGGGCTGTTAAAGGCTAATAAATTCCTACATTTTCTTAATAAAGTTGCATTGCAAAACCTATGTTTCCTGGCTTATTATGGTATCAGGAAACATGGGCTTTTTTGTTTATGGAAAAAAAGAATTTTTAGTAAAAGGAGTATTAGATTATGGGCTTAGATTATGCAAAAACAATAGAAAAATGGGATGTTTTAGAGGTAACAGTAAATGGTCCAAAGGAGGGGAATCCTTTCTGTGACCAGTGGATTAAAGGTACTTTTTGTTGTAAAAATGAGAAGAAAACGGTAGATGGTTTTTATGATGGAGATGGTGTTTATAAAGTAAGATTTATGCCGTCTTTTACAGACGAGTATACCTTTGAAATTGAGGCTTCTTTTGATATTAACGCGGGGGAAGAAGTGCCGGATAAAGAAGCGCCTGAACATAAGCTAGGAACTGCTGGTGGTGGGAAAACAGCAGAAAAATGTGCTGTCAGAAATATACTGATCGGCAGTTTTACTGTAACTTCTCCTTCAGCAGACAACCATGGACCGGTTCGTGTTGCAGGTACCTATTATCTTGCATATGAGGATGGAACACCCTATCACTGCATCGGAACTACCTGCTATGTATGGAATCTGCAGAATGAAGAATTACAGAAACAGACACTGAAAACTCTGGAAGAAAATGCGTTTAATAAGATTCGTTTCTGTATTTTCCCCAAGCACTATGACTACAATCTTCATGAGCCGATTACCTATCCTTATGAGGGAACACCCTGCGACAGTTCTGTGTTAAATGAGAATAATTTCGCGGAATATAATGGCTGTGCTCCGGGCAATGACTGGGATTTTACCAGATTCAATCCAGCCCATTTTCAACATATTGAAAAGTGTATTCAGGCACTTATGAATTTGGGAATCGAGGCAGATCTGATTGTTATGCATCCGTATGACAGATGGGGATTCTCCATGATGAAAGCAGAGGATGATGACCGTTACTGGAAGTATGTGCTGGCCCGTTTTTCCGCATACCGAAATGTATGGTGGTCCCTGGCTAATGAATATGATCTGATGCATGAGAAGACTCTTTCTGACTGGGAAAGATATGCCAGCATTATCTGTGAGAAGGATCCTTACCATCATCTCAGATCCATTCATAACTGCAAAGCGTATTATGATTATAACTTGCCCTGGATTACCCATTGCAGCATCCAGAGAACGGAGACATACCGTTCCTCCGAGCTGGTAAATGAGTGGCGCGAGAAATACCATAAGCCGGTAGTTCTGGATGAAATCTGCTATGAGGGCAACATTCAGTTTGGCTGGGGAAATATCAGCGGTGAGGAAATGACGAGAAGATTCTGGGAGGCATTCTGCCGCGGAGGATATCCGGGACACGGTGAAACATATCTCAGTCCGGATCGTATTCTCTGGTGGTCTCATGGCGGCGTTCTTCACGGAACCTCACCGGAGCGTATCAGATTTCTTGCAAAAATCATGGAAGAAACACCGGGACTTGGTGTGGAACCTATGCTCTGCAAATGGGATGAGGTTGCCTGCCGTGCTGCCGGTTTCCCGGCAAGGAAAGACTATTTTATTTACTATTATTCCTTTATGCGGCCGGGCTTCCGAGACTTCTACTTTGATGATACTACAGAGTATCAGGTGGAAATTATCGATACCTGGGAAATGACTATTACCGATGGTGGAGTTCATAAAGGAAAGTTCCGAGTAAAGCTGCCGGGGAAAGAGTATATGGCGGTGAGATTGCGAGTAGCGAAGTAATAACCATATTCATACAAAAAGCTCAGTTGTGTATGCAGCTGGGCTTTTTGAGCATAAATATCTTGAATCGTTTTTCAGAATTTGTTATGATTCATAGCAGAATTTAAATGAAATAAACAGAATTATTTTAACGCAAGGGAGGAGATTTTTTGGAAGAAACAAACATCAGTCAGGAGCAAAATCCCCTGGGAGCAGCTCCAGTGGGAGGACTGATATTGAAATTTGCAATTCCGGCAATTATCAGTATGCTGGTCAGTGCAATGTACAATATTGTGGATCAGATTTTCATCGGCCAGGGCGTTGGGATGCTGGGAAATGCTGCTACTAATGTTGCATTTCCTGTAACAACGATTGCAACGGCATTGGCACTGCTTCTGGGAATTGGAGGTGCCTCCAATTATAACCTGGAAATGGGTGCCGGAAGAGAGCAGAGGGCAAGCTCCATAGCAGGAACTGCGCTTTCCACACTGGTGATTACAGGTGCGGTTCTTGCATTGGTAGTGCTTCTGTTTTTGCGTTCGCTGCTAGGTCTATTTGGAGCAACAACAGATGTTATGCCTTATGCTGTAGACTACCTTGGAATAACTGCTGTAGGACTTCCGTTCTATGTTTTGTCCATTGGAGGAAATCATATTGTCCGTGCAGACAGAAGCCCAACATATTCTATGACCTGTGTTCTTACAGGTGCGGTTATCAACACAATTCTGGATCCTCTTTTCATTTTTGGATTCGGATGGGGAATCAAGGGGGCTGCCTGGGCAACTGTAATCGGGCAGGTGGTTTCCGGTATTCTTGTGATTATATATTTTGGAAAATTCCGTAAAATGTATCTGGAAACAGGAATGCTAAAGCCATCTGCAGAGTGTCTGAAAGCCATTGTTTCCCTTGGCATGGCTTCCTGTATCAATCAGATTGCCATGGCAATTGTGCAAATTGTGATGAATAATATTTTACGTTATTATGGTGGATTATCTGTTTATGGAAGTGATATCCCTATTGCCTGTGTAGGCGTTATTTCAAAAGTAAACCAGGTGTTTATGGCGATTTGTATTGGAATTTCACAGGGCTGTCAGCCAATCTGGGGCTTTAATTATGGGGCAAAAAAATACGACAGGGTAAGACTTGCATATCGTTATTCCATGATTGCATGTACTGCGATTGCAACCGTATTTTTCCTTTGTTTCCAGTTATTTCCCCACCAGATTGTAAGCATTTTCGGAACCGGAAGTGACCTTTATTTCCAGTTCGCAGAACGCTATCTGAAGATATTTATGTTTATGACTTTTGCAAATGGAATTCAGCCAATGTCCTCAGGATTTTTTACATCTATCGGAAAAGCAAAGCTTGGAATCGTCATGTCCCTGACCAGACAGGTGCTGTTTCTTATGCCTCTGATCGTTGTTTTCTCATTGATAATGGGAATTGACGGAGTTATGTATGCAGGACCGATCGCAGATGCAGCTGCATTTGCACTGGCAATATTGTTCGCAAGAAGAGAGCTTGGAGCTATGAAGGAATAAAGGTGTTTTACAATGAAAGTCCCGGATAGCAGCCATGAATGGGCCATGTTTGCATGAGCAAATTCATGGCTCATCTATGGCTGTCGTCCTGGTTGGAGCGTGTTTAAAAAATCATTTCCGTAAGCTGCACGCTCCACTTTTGGGGATATTTTACCCGATTAATTGCTCAAATTTTGCCATTTCCATGGGCTTATAATAATAATAGCCCTGTAGTTCATCGCATCCCTCAACTACCAGGAAGTCTACCATTTCTTTGGTTTCTACCCCTTCACATACAATAAACTTATTAGTCCTTTTCAGCAGATGAAAAATCTCCTGCAGCACGATTTTTCCATTCTCTGTGAGCCTATCTGAAAGGAATTTCTTGTCGATTTTTACCTCGTCAAACAGGATATCCTTTAATGTATTTAAGGAAGAATATCCAGAGCCGAAATCATCCATAGAGATTCGAATGTTTTTTTCATGGAAGAAGCGGATCATGTGATTAACCGCTTCAATATTATGAATATAAGTAGATTCCGTAATCTCAAAAACTAAATATTGAGAGGGAATTTCATATTTCTGGATTAAATGTGAAAGCTTTTCTGTGAATGTGTGTATTTTTCGAAAATGAACCGGAGATACATTTAGGGAAAGAGACAACAGTTTAAGTCCTTTTTCTCGTCTGTCTGCCAGCCACTGGAATGCTGTTTCATAAACATAATAATCCAGAGCTTCAATCTCCCCGGTTTCTTCCAAAATGGGAAGAAAACTGTCTGGAAACCACAGGTCTCCATTCGCTCTCTGCCAGCGGACAAGTACTTCTGCACTGGTAATTTTCTGCTCCCTTCCGCTGATTTTGGGCTGGAAATAAATCTGAAATTCTTTTTTTTCAAGAGCTTCTTTAAAAGAGTGAATGGTGTCTGCACGTTTCTGCTCAGCAAGGGCAATTTCTTTTGTATATTCGCACACACCGCAAAGCTTATCCTTCGCCTTTATGCGTACAATGTTGGAGTGAGAAATAATTTCTTCGCCTGGAATTTTCGTGTTTTCCAGATAATAAATACCAGTGTTCAGGGAAAGATAATTTACAGGATAAGCAGCCAGAACTTCTTTTGTAGTCTGCTTGTTAGACTCAATAATTCGGTTTTTAACAGCTGTATGCTCCGCTCCGGTAATGTCAATAACAGCTACAAAGATATCTGAATGATACCTGTTTACAAACAAGGTTTGTGGAAAAAGTTCCATCTTTTTCAGAATAAAATTCAGAATACCAGTCCCGGTTTCATACCCCCAATAGTCATTAATAAGGTGAAAATTGCTTACATCTGTCATTAGAAAAGCATACTTTTTTTCACCGTTGCTATTATTTAAAATAGTAAAAAGTTTCTCTTTCAAAGACTCTGTAGAGATACTTTCTGTCAGTCGATTCCGGCAAAACTCCTGTGGCTTTTTTGCCATTTGTTCCTTTTTATAACGCTTGTCCTGATACATTTTCTGATCGGCAATCTGTAGAAGATCCATGATCAGGTAGTAGTGATTTTTGCAGCTGATATCGTATCCGACTGCATAGCTGATAGGATGGTCAGCTGTTTGATTATACACATCCAGCATGGATTGGAGCTGAATATTCATCTGCTCCAGCTGAGACCAGGTGGCGTGATTTTGCACGATCACGAACTCATCGCCTCCGAATCTGGCGAGAAAACTATCCTCAGTGAGTATCCGTGTCAGGTAAGAAGCAAAGGTCTGAATAAACACATCCCCCTGTTCGTGACCATATGTATCGTTGATCTTTTTCAGATTGTTCAGATCGAACATCATGACACCCACATTCAAGGTATCGTCTGCATTCTGAAGCTGCTGCAGCTTCTTTTCCAATGATTTTTTATCGTGGACGCCTGCTACGTCAAAGCCGGAACTTCGGATCATATTTCTGAGATAATCTCCTAAAGTAAGGGAAACTGCACATCCCACAAGGGATAAAATAATCAGAAATGCAAAGGTTTTCTGACTTATTCCGCGTCTGTGACGGGTAATTAATGCAGTCAAAAATACAATATAAAATGCTGTCTGCAGGTAGCAGAGTTTCATAATTGTTTTGTTTTTTTCCATACATTTCTCCAGTATATAGTGCCTGATATTTCACTTGTAACTATTTGGAAGACAGCATTTTGCGGAGGGCGTAACTGTGAAGATACTGAACAGTTACTCTCTGTTTTTTAATTAGCCTGCGCATACAATAATTTTCTTGGCAAGCTCCTTATCCAGGCCAATTTTGCTGCCCTTTACCATAACCACATAATACCCGTGTAATTCTGATAAAATCGTAACCTGCGTTCCTGGGACAAAGCCTAGGGATTCCAGATAATGCCGCTGTTTTTCCAGTCCGCACACCTTATTAATGATATAAAAATGGTTAAACTCAGTTAAACTTAAAGGCATTGTGACGACCTCCTTTAAATAACGTTAGCAAAGACTAACATAGTATAACACGCATTTCATACAGATGGTATAGAAAATACATTTTTGAGAAATTTTTTCAGTTGATATCTACAGAAAAAGGAGTGAGTAATACCGGAAATAAGTATTTTCAGAAGTAAGGAAAATCAGACGTTTATTTTACGTGAGTCATCAATCATTGGTTCTGTTCTGATTTTTGCGGGACTGGTTGTCTCACTGAAGAAGACGAAGGAGAAGATGCAGGCTGAGGGAGCACCACAGGCAAGGAACTGCTGACTTCCATATATGGCAATGTCACCGGCAGGCGACATTGCCGTTTAGTGAACAGAGCGTACAAAAAAGACTGATATAAACAATACTGGTACTTCAGGAGGTTGTTGCTGGAGTCTGGTATGTTATTATATCAGTCTTTTTTACAAATACAGTCAATTAACCGCTCTGGTCAAATCTGTGGCAGATATTAATGGCAGGAATGGCTTCCACAGCCATGATCGCCGCAGCTGTGTCCTTCTCCATGATGGTCGTGATGATTACAATGCACATCAGGATCATAGCCAAGATTTCCTGCAAGCAGTGCGTTTACAGCTTCGTCTGCATTTCCTGAAACTCCGCCGAAAAGACGGATTCCAGCCTGAGCAAGTGCATTCTGGGCGCCGCCGCCAATACCGCCGCAGATCAGGGTATCTACGCCATGTGCGACCAGGAATCCAGCCAGTGCGCCGTGACCGCTTCCATTGGTATCGACTACTTCGGCACTTACAACCTTGTCATCTGCAATGTCATAGATCTTGAATGCTTCTGTGTGTCCAAAGTGCTGAAAAATTTCTCCATTTTCATAAGTAACTGCAATCTTCATAATGATATCTCCTTCATTTTGTAAATTTGATTTAGGAAGTGAACTATTAGATCGGTCAGCGGCTGGCAGTTCCTGTGAAAGGTCTAAGCTGGTAAGCAGAGTCTGTTTAGATTCCTTTCGGCAGCAGCATTTCCCGCAGCGCGTATGCTCCCGTCCTTCGCAGAGCCGGTAATTTCCCCCGGCTATGACAAGGCGCTGTCCAAGGACGATACACCGGGCAATTTTTTCCCGGGCAGTTTCATAAATTTCTGTGACAGTTGTCCGGGAAATGTCCATCTGGGCAGCACATTGTTCATGAGTTTTCTTCTCCAGATCTACAAGACGGATGACTTCATATTCATCCAGAGTCAGAGTGACAGAGTCCGACTCTCTGGGATATTCTTCCGGGGAAAAAGTTTCATATTGTGGTGCCTGGCAGATTCTGCGGCATCTGGGCGGTCTGGGCATATATGTCACCTCCCTGTTTTCGACATATGTCGATTATAAACCAGAAGAAGAGAAAATTCAATACTAGAGCATGTTTGAAAAATCGTTCCCACAATCTGCACGCCCCAATTTGCGGGAGATTTCACCCGAATTCGGTTGCCGTAGCCCGCTACGGCGCCCTCATCCGGGCAAAATCTCCCACAAATTGTGACGCACATCTTGCAGAAAGCCTTTTTCAAACACGCTCTAGTTGACAATTTTTTTTATTTGGAGTACAGTCCAAGAAGAGATAAAATCGTTATTGCTCAAAAGTAATGTTTTTCTGGAATTTCGGGCACAATTGGAGCAGTAATGTAAAATTAACAGAAGAGGTATGAATATGCTGAAAGTAAAGAACCTGACTTTTGAAGTGAATGAAGAAGGGAAAAAGCGCTGTCTGGTAAATCACATCAGTTTTGACGTTCAGGATGGGGAAATGCTGGTAATCACTGGACCAAATGGTGGTGGAAAATCCACCCTGGCCAAGGTACTGGCTGGCCTTGAGAAAGCAAACAGCGGAGAAATTTATCTGGATGATGAGAACATTACAGGATACGATATTGATCATCGTGCAAATGCGGGAATTGGTTATGCATTTCAGCAGCCACCCCGCTTTAAAGGTATGACCGTGGCAAGAATGTTATCTCTTGCAGCAGGAAAGAATTTAACGGAAAAAGAGAGCTGTGACCTTCTCTCAGCTGTAGGACTTTGTTCCGAAGATTACCTGAATCGTCAGCTGGATGGAACTCTTTCCGGCGGTGAGATGAAGCGAATTGAGATTGCCACAGTTTTGGCGAAATCTCATAAAGTAAGCATTTTCGATGAACCTGAAGCAGGAATCGACCTGTGGAGCTTTTCCATGCTGATCAAGCGCTTTGAAGAGATTCATCGTGAAAAAAAGGAGTGCCTGATCCTGATTTCCCATCAGGAAAAAATCATCAATATGGCAGATAAGATCATGGTAATTGAAGACGGTGAAGTAAAGAAATATGGTACCAAAGAAGACGTTTTCCCAACCTTATTTCAGCAGGAAAAATGTCAGAAATGTCTGAATGAAGGAGGAAAATGTTGATGGTTAAAGTAGAAGAAACAACCCAGGGTGTGCTGGATAAGATCAGCGAAGGCTTTGCGCAGAAAGGTGCTTTTAATCTCCGTCAGAATGGTATTTCCATCTGTCACGGCGACAGCGAACATATTAAAATAAAGAAAAAAGAGGACAAGCCGGGAATCGATATTTTCATTGACGGGGAGACAAAGGGAGAGAAGGTTTTCATCCCGGTAGTGGTAAGTGTATCTGGAATGACCGATCTGGTTTACAATGATTTTTATGTGGCAGACGGTGCAGATGTTGACATTGTTGCAGGCTGCGGAATCCACAATAGTGGCTGCAATGACAGTCGTCACGATGGTATTCATACCTTCCATGTGGGTAAAAATGCCAATGTACATTACGAGGAAAAACACTACGGAGAGGGGAATGGAACCGGAAGCAGAGTGCTGAATCCGGTAACCAATATTGAGCTTGGTGAGAACTCCGTATTTACGCTGGATAGCGTTCAGATCAAGGGTGTTGACTCCACAATCCGTACCACAAATGTTTCAATGGATGCAGATTCCAAGCTGTTTGTTCTGGAACGTCTGATGACAGATGGGGAGCAGAAAGCGGAGTCTGATATTGAAGTCTGTATGAACGGAGCAGGATCTTCTGCACAGATTATTTCCCGTTCTGTTGGAAAGGGAAATTCTTCCCAGGTTTTCCATCCGAAGGCTGTTGGAAAGAACAAATGTCACGCACATATCCAGTGTGATTCCATTATTATGGATCATGCTGAGGTGGGCTCCATCCCGGAAATCCAGGCGAAACATGTGGATGCTGCAATTGTTCACGAGGCAGCTATTGGAAGAATTAACGATGAGCAGCTTTTGAAGCTAAGAACTCTTGGAATGACGGAAGCTGAGGCGGAAAATGTAATCATTGAGAATTTCCTGAGTTGAGAAAAACTTAAACAGAAAAATAACTATTCAGTGGGTATGTACTATTTCGCGGAGGGTGTAACTGTGAAGGTGCTGAATAGTTATACAGAGAATATAGAATCTTCAAGTTAGTTTGGAAGATTTATGAAAAATGCCAGGCAGCGTCGTCCAAAAACGCTGGCCTGGCATTTGGCATTATTTAATTTTTACGGATTTTTTGGAACTCCATTTGGAATAATATTTTTTGCCGCTTACAATTTTGTAGGTGCGGATCCGTACATAATATTTTTTCTTTGAAACCAGTTTCTTTAAAGTTGCGCGTGTAGCAGAACCTTTTACGGTAAGGGCTTTCGCCTTTTTCATGCTGCTGTTCTGGTTGCCTTTATCGGAATCGTTTTTACCGGAGTCATCTTTACCAGAATCATCTTTACCGGAATCATCTTTACCGGAATCATCTTTACCAGGATTATCTTTTCCTGAGTCCGAGTCATCCTTGCCAGGAGCAGCTGTGATCGTAAAGGTTGTGTTAATAATGCCGGTGTAATTTCCGGATGCTGTAATAGTTACAGCGGCAGTACCTTCCTTCACATTATCTTTATAAGAAACTGTGAAATCAGTGCCTGCCGCAAGCGTCTTGTCTCCGTATGTAACGGTAACATCCGGGCATTTCTCTGTTCCGTCACTGGTGTAGGAATACTGGGAAAGAGAAGCGGAATAGCGGCTGATATCCAATGGTTTAATGGTAAAGTCTTTCGTAACAGAACCAGTGTAATTTCCAGTTCCAGTGAGAATTGCAGAAGCAGTACCTGCATCCCAGTTGTTTCTGTAGGAAACGTAATAATCCTGGTTCAGGGTTAATTCCTTGTCCCCGCTTTTTACTGTGGCGGTTGGGCGTAAAGAGGAGCCTGTGTAGGTAAGGCTTTCATCGGAAAGCGTAACCGTGCAGCTGCTGATGTCAGCTCTGTTTATAGTAAACGATTTGGTTACATACCCCTGGTAATTTCCAATTCCATCAATTCCAACCCACGGAGAATTGTAATAACTGCTTGGTTCAATGTTGTTGTGGTATGTTACAGTGAAATCCCTGTCTTTTACCAGGGTTTTACCACTGTGGGTAACGGTCACTTCAGGAGTTACCTCGGAACCAGTGTAATATGCCGGGGCAATGGAGAATCTGGCATTTGCCATGATCTACAATACAATCACTGGAAATGCAGATGCAGTAGAGGAAAATGGCGATGCAGTTCGTCTGCACCAGAATTTCTGGAACTCCACAAGGGAAAATGTGAAAAGGGACACAAATTTAGTTTTTTATTTAAGATAAATGTGAAAAAAATGTGAAATTAGCACTCTCCTCTTGACAGTGCTAACAATGCGTGTTATATTACATGCAGAACAAAGGAAGAGAGAAAAAGAAATCTTCCAGTTTCAACAACGATGTTAATTAAACACGCAAGTGTTCACAATATAAGGAGGAATGGATTATGTTAATGCCTAGTATTTTTGGAGAAGATTTATTTGATGACTGGATGAGATTACCTGTAGAAAGAGAGAATCACAGAGGTTACAGAGCTGCTGAATTGATGAAGACAGATATTAAGGATGTAGATGGAAATTATGAGCTGAGCATTGATCTTCCAGGCTTCCATAAAGAGGATGTGAAGATTCAGCTGAAGGATGGCTATCTGAACATTCAGGCTTCCAGAACCGAGAATAAAGATGAGAAAGACAATAACGGTAAATACGTTCACAGAGAGCGTTACACCGGACAGTGCTCCAGAAGCTTTTATGTAGGTAAGGAACTGGAGCATGAGGACATCCATGCGAAATATGACAATGGTGTTCTGACTGTTACTTTCCCGAAGGAAGCGAAGAAGAAAGTGCCTGAAGAGAAGAAATTTATTTCTATTGAAGGCTGATTCCCGGGGAAAGAGTTGTTTTAACAGATAAGAATTTCCGTGGGAAATTGATAACAGATAATAACTGGCGCGGAGTAGTTCGCCTGCTTCGTGCCGATGAAATAGATGATTGAAATAGATAATATAGAGTGTGCATTAGCCGCGAATCAGAAGCGGTGGCTGATATTGCCGACTTACATAAGTAACGAGTGAAAGCGGCAGAGCATGTTTTATTTGATGTGCTTGCAGTGTATAGATTATTCAGCAATATTGAAATAATGGTAAACAGCTTCTTTTATATAGATTGTGTTTCATTTTAAGACGATTTCTTAATTTACATAGATTTTGTTTCATACCCCCCTCATTTCCTGCCGGCTACCCACCGGCAGGTTTTTTCTTATGTCTTTACATCATTTCACCTGTCTGCTATACTTGTCTGGAATTGTTGATAACTGCAAAGGATAGAACAAAAAATCTCCCACAAATTATGATGTACATCTTGCAGAAAGCCTTTTCAAACAGGCTCCAGAGCGTGAAAACAAGATGTTGCTGCAGTAATCGTGGATGGCAAAAACATGTTACTGTTTACCTGTTCACAGTAACAAAAACATTTTCAGAGAAGGAATTTACCCATGAATTACATTGTATTTGACCTGGAATGGAATCAGAGTCCGGGGGGAAAAAGGTGGTCTAACAGCCGTCTGCCTTTTGAAATCATAGAAATCGGCGCCATAAAACTAAATGAAGAGAAAGAAATTGTGGATAGCTTTCAGCGTCTGATCAAGCCCCAGGTGTACAATTGGATTCATGACAGCATTCATGAAGTGATTCACATGAATTATAAGGATCTGCAGAAGGGAACTCTTTTCCCGCAGGCCATCATGGAATTTTTGGAATGGTGTGGCGAAGAATATATTTTCTTTACCTGGGGAAATCAGGATGTAATGGAACTGCAGCGGAACATGAAATATTATGGAAAACTTTCCCTGCTGAAAGGTCCTGTGACTTATTATGATGTGCAGAAATTATTTGCCATTCGTTATGAAGAAAATGACGAGCGCCGTGCCCTGGAATTTGCTGCTGATAAAATGGGCGTGGAGAAGAAAATGGATTTTCACCGTGCTCTGGGAGATGCTTATTATACTGCATGTATTCTCCAGAAAATAGAAGATAAATACATTTTTCCAAACTCATCCCTGGACGTGTATCAGAATCCCAAGAGTAAGCGTGAAGAGATTCACATATCCTATCCAACCTATGATAAATATGTATCCCGAGAGTTCTATTCCCGCGAAAAAGCCATGAAGGACCGAGAAGTAACCAGCACGAAATGTCCATTATGCCATAATCCGGCCAAGCGTAAGATCCGTTGGTTTATGAATAATTCCAAGGTTTATTACAGTGTGTCCCTTTGTCAGGAGCACGGCTTTGTACTGGGAAAAATCAGGATTCGCCGAACGGAAGACAATAAGTATTATGTAATTAAGAAGCTCACCAATGTAACAGATGAAGAAGCCGATGAAATCCGCCAGAAACGTGATGCTCATCGAGCCAAACGGAGACTGAAGAAAGAAGAGCAGTAAATCCGTGAAACTACTGCTTGTAATGAATGAAAAACTAACATTTGGTTAATAGAAAAATCCCCTCCAATCACATATGCTGTTTATAAGTAATACAACAACAGCGTATAAAAAGGAGGGGATTTTATGAGTTTAAGAAATTATTTTTACAGGTTTGGGAAATACATTCTGACATTTTTCTTTGTAACACTGCTGATGGTTCTCTTTGGTCCGCTACAGGCGCAGGCTGCTATTACCAAGGAAGTTACCACAGATGGTTTTAAACTCAGTGGAACGGGCAGCATGAATGTGTGGGATGGAGACGAATTCCGCTATTATATCGGTTATCAGATCCCTCATGAAGACTCCATGGATTACAAGGTAGATGTGACTATGACTTTTCAAAGTTCCAGTCTGACACCAGGCAGGGCAAGCGTGTATCTGGATGACGACAGCATACCCTTATATTCAAACGGAGGTACGGTGCTGCAGGGCTCAGCCACATTCTCCAAATCTGATGAAATGGAATTGATGGAAATATTTGTAAATTACGATAGTTTTCCAAGTGAGCAGAACGTAGATTTTTCCATTTCGGTAAATGTACGGGAAAATCGCAAAAACGCAGATATTGCCATTTATCCTCCGGAAAACAATTACGACAAAACCACAGGAGTGTTTCTGGTAACGGTTGACGATCCTTATGTTTTTTATTCAAATAAGGATTCGTCCAAATATTCTGTAAGTATTTCGGACTCATCGGTGGCACAGGTTACAGGCATTACTCCAAAATCCAATGACAGCTTTGAGGTGAGCGTATATTTTGCAAAAGCAGGTTCGGCGGATTTCATTTTCAAATATGGAAATCAGACGAAAAAGGTAACCTTCACAGTAGCGAAAACAGTCATAACTGTTTCTAGCTCCATCTCCCTGAAGGTGGGGGATACCACCATGTTTTCCAATTATGTTTTCAAAACCGGCGGTGGAAGCATCACCATCAAGAAAGTGAAATCCAGCAATAAAAAGATCGTTGATGCAGCCGGAGGATTCCTGATCGCAAAGAAGCCTGGCACTGCCAAGGTAAGTGCCCTGGTAAATGGCAAGCGGAGAACCATAACCGTGATTGTCGGCAAAAAGCCTGCCCCCAAGCCAAAACTGAAACAGCTTCAGGTAAAAGTGAAAGGCTATAAATACTATCCGGATTCCGGCAAAACCATTTACACAACCCGTTTCACCAATAAATCCAAAAGCACCATCACCAAAGTTAAGCTGAAATTCACCATGACCATTAATGAAGAAATGACCCGCACCAAAACCTTCAAGGTCAATATAAAACCGGGAAAGACAAAAACCATGAAGCTGAATATAGGAAAACTAATAGCAGATCCTTCAAATATTAAGGTGAAATGTCTGAAATTCTGGTATAAGAGTTGAGGAAAGAAACTGTAGTAATAGGGGCATTTCGAATAAAGAAATAAAAGAATATTGTGTAAAGTAGAAGAACTACAATAATACAGGGCTAAGAACGAAAATGCGTAATGCAGTTTTCATTCTTAGCCCTTATTTTATAAAGTCGGTGTTGTCAGCAGACTGGTCATGATCGACCGTTCATACTGCATTCCCCATCCAACCATCTGACCATTGAAATAATACTTGCTCTTTAATCTCAATGGTCCCACAGCGTTGGAAAGAATGGCCTGTTTCTTGGTAAGAACACTGAGGTCTGTTCCTGTGGGGACGGTCACGTATACATTTTTTGTGTAGTAGAATGGATAAGTATTTCCGCAATTATTCAGCAGATACTGCTCACCTGGAAGATTTTTCTTCGGAACAGGATTCTTGCTGATTTTTACTTTTTTACATTCGAAATTGTCGAAACCGTAATCCAGAAGGCTCTTTGTGTCAGCCCAGGCGCCATTTACGGAATTCATCACAACTGCAACCAGGGTCATATTTCCACGCTTGGCATAGGTGATCAGAGTAGCACCGGCAACATCTGTGTAGCCTGTTTTTCCACCCAGAACACCATCATAGGCGTAATCCCGGCCAGCCATCATCTTGTGATGATTGAGCAGATAGCGGGTTTCTGTAAAAATATTGGTAGGCGGAATTTCATAAAGATCTGTGGTGAAAAATTTCCTGCAAAGTGGATTCTGCCATGCAGCCTTGGCTATTTTTGCCATATCGCCTGCGGTGGTTACATGAGTCTCATCAGGAAGTCCGTTAGGGTTATTAAAATGGGTGTTTTTGCATCCAAGTTGCTGGGCTCTGGTGTTCATCAGCTCTACAAACTTCTTCACAGAACCGGAAACCTCTTCCCCAATACCAAGTGCCATTTCATTGGCTGATTCCAGCATCAGTGCCATAAGACATTGTTCAACTGTAAAAACCTCTCCGGCATCACCATAAATGGTGGAACTTCCCGCTTCAATTCCGTAAGCCGCCTGCTGAGAAAGGGTAAGCTGTGCGTTCACGTCCAGGTTCTCACATCCAAGAAGACAGGTGAGAAGCTTGGTAATACTGGCCGGGTAAAGCTGAGTATTGGCATTCTTGGAATACAGGACCGCTTCTGTATTTAAGTCCATGAGAACTGCTGACTGCGCCTCAATCTTAGGACCCTCCGGCCAACCCTCAATGGAATCGGTATCAGCTGCCTGTGCATAATATTCGGTATGCGGATCCGGAGTAGGAGTGGGAGATTCGCTGGCAGTGTCTGTAGCTTCTGCCCAGACAGCGCCCGTCTGCCCAAGCAGCATTGCTGCTGTCAGGATTCCACAGAAAATCCGCTTTATTTTCATATGAAGATTTTTCCTGATCATATAAAATCCTTTCTTAAAATAGTACATAAAATTCCCAATACGTAATTGCATTATACCACTTTTCTTTATGTAAAACTATTAAAAGAGTGTGAATTGTTCACAGCACCCCGGAAAATCCACAAATTCAGCATTATTTTCCCCTATTCTCCCCATTTTTTCAGCGGAAAAACACTTGACATATAGAAATTCAGACCCTTATAATAGACAGGAAACAGAATAGTTAAAGACTGTGATGGAGACAGTAAGCTGATTTTGAACGTTTAAGGTTGTGCAGACACAGACAGCAGCAATCTTTTCAGCGAGACGGGGATGGTGTAAGCCCGCCGCAAGTAGATTCAGCCGAAGATCACTCCGGAGTTTTATCTCTGAAGGAACAAGTAGGAGATAACGGAATTCCCCCGTTACAGGGAGCGTGTATCGGCTGCGTGTGCAAGCCCGTACAATGTAACAGGTGGTATAACGAGTGCTGACAGCTTTCGTCCTTTTGCAGGATGAGAGCTTTTTTTATGCAGGTGGAGAATCCTGCAGGCAGGATTCTTTATGTAACAGGAAATCCCAACAGCAATCGACTGATAATTTTAAAGGAGGAAAAAGCTTTGTACCAGAAAGTAGACACGAATCTGAATTTCGTAGATCGCGAGAAAAAAGTAGAAGAATTCTGGAAAGAAAACCATATTTTCGAAAAAAGTATGGAAAACCGTAAAGAAGGCCCGACTTACACATTCTATGACGGACCGCCAACAGCAAACGGCAAGCCGCATATCGGCCATGTGCTGACACGTGTTATCAAGGATATGATTCCAAGATACCGCGCAATGAAGGGTTACATGGTTCCGCGTAAGGCTGGATGGGATACCCATGGTCTTCCGGTAGAGCTTGAAGTAGAGAAGAAGCTTGGTCTGGATGGAAAAGATCAGATCGAGGAATACGGTATGGAGCCGTTCATCCAGCAGTGTAAAGAGAGTGTCTGGAAATACAAAGGAATGTGGGAGGATTTCTCCTCAACAGTTGGTTTCTGGGCTGATATGGAGCATCCATATGTAACTTACGAGGACAATTATATTGAGTCCGAGTGGTGGGCACTGAAAGAAATCTGGAACAAAGGTCTCTTATACAAAGGCTTCAAGATCGTTCCTTACTGTCCACGCTGCGGAACCCCGCTTTCATCCCAGGAGGTTTCCCAGGGCTATAAATTAGTAAAAGAGCGTTCTGCGATCGCACGTTTCAAAGTGGTTGGAGAGGACGCATATTTCCTGGCATGGACCACAACACCGTGGACACTGCCTTCTAATGTTGCACTTTGCGTAAATCCGGATGAGACTTACTGTAAAGTAAAAGCAGCAGACGGATACACTTACTATATGGCAGAAGCACTTCTTGACAAAGTACTTGGCAAGCTTGCAAAGGAAAAAGAGCCTGCATATGAGGTTCTGGAAACTTATAAAGGTAAAGACCTGGAATACAAGGAATATGAGCCGCTGTTTAAATGCACCGGTGACTATGTAGCATCCAAGGGTAAGAAAGCTCATTATCTCGTATGTGATAACTACGTTACCATGAGTGATGGTACCGGTATCGTTCATATCGCTCCTGCATTTGGTGAAGACGACAGTCGTGTAGGACGTGAATATGACCTTCCGTTTGTACAGTTTGTAGATGGCAAGGGTGATCTTACTGCTGAGACACCATATGCCGGTGTATTTGTTAAGAAAGCAGACCCAATGGTACTGGCTGATCTTGAAAAAGAAGGCAAGCTGTTCGATGCTCCGAAATTTGAGCATGATTACCCGCACTGCTGGCGTTGTGATACACCACTGATCTACTACGCAAGAGAATCCTGGTTTATTAAAATGACAGCTGTTAAAGATGACCTGATCCGCAATAACAACACCATTAACTGGATCCCGGAGAGCATCGGTAAAGGACGTTTCGGCGACTGGCTTGAGAACGTTCAGGACTGGGGAATCAGCCGTAACCGTTATTGGGGAACTCCACTGAATATCTGGGAGTGCAGCTGCGGTCATATGGAATCTGTTGGAAGCCGTCAGGATCTCTATGAGAAAACTGGTGACGAGCGCGCCAAGACAGTAGAGCTTCACCGCCCATACATTGACGAGCTTACCATGAAGTGTCCGGAGTGCGGCGGCACTATGCACCGTGTACCGGAGGTTATTGACTGCTGGTTCGATTCAGGAGCAATGCCATTTGCACAGCATCATTATCCATTTGAGAATCAGGAATTGTTCAAACAGCAGTTCCCGGCAAACTTTATTTCCGAGGCTGTTGACCAGACAAGAGGATGGTTCTACTCCCTTCTTGCTGAGTCTACTCTTCTGTTTAATCAGGCTCCATATAAGAATGTTATCGTTCTTGGACATGTTCAGGATGAGAACGGCCAGAAGATGAGTAAGTCCAAGGGAAATGCAGTTGATCCGTTTGATGCACTTCAGACATACGGTGCAGATGCCATCCGCTGGTACTTCTACATCAACAGTGCACCATGGCTGCCGAACCGTTTCCATGGCAAGGCTGTTCAGGAAGGTCAGCGTAAATTCATGGGTACTCTGTGGAATACCTATGCATTCTTTGTACTTTATGCAAATATTGATAACTTCGATGCTACCAAATATACACTTGACTATGACAAGCTTCCGGTTATGGACAAATGGCTCCTCAGCAAGCTGAATACACTTGTAAAGACTGTTGACGAGGATCTGAACGACTATAAGATTCCGGAGACTGCAAGAGCACTTCAGGGCTTTGTAGACGAGATGAGTAACTGGTATGTAAGACGCTGCCGTGAGCGTTTCTGGGCAAAAGGCATGGAGCAGGATAAGATCAATGCGTACATGACTCTTTACACAGCACTGGTAACAGTTGCCAAGGCTGCAGCTCCGATGATCCCGTTCATGACAGAGGATATTTACCAGAATCTTGTAAGATCTCTGGACAAAACAGCTCCTGAGAGTATCCATCTCTGCGACTTCCCGGAAGTAAAGGAAGAGTGGATCAACAAAGATCTGGAAGAAAACATGGAAGAAGTTCTGGACGTTGTTGTTCTTGGCCGTGCATGCCGTAATACGGCAAATATCAAGAACCGTCAGCCAATCGGAACCATGTATGTAAAAGCTCCGAAGGTGATGGATAAATATTTCACAGACATTATTGCAGACGAGCTGAATGTAAAAGAAGTGAAATTTGCAGATGACGTGGAATCCTTCATTTCCTACAGCTTCAAGCCACAGCTTCGTACAGTGGGACCGAAATACGGCAAGCTTCTCGGCGGAATCCGTACTGCACTTGCCCAGATCAACGGAAGCAAGGCTATGAACGAGCTGAAAACAAACGGTGTACTTGTACTTGATATCGATGGAAACAAGGTTGAGCTTACAGAGGAAGACCTGCTCATCGAGACCGCACAGACAGAAGGTTATGTAACTGAGTCAGAAGGCGAGACTGCAGTTGTTCTGGATACCAACCTGACACCTGAGCTGATCGAAGAGGGATTTGTCCGCGAAATCATCAGCAAGGTACAGACCATGCGTAAAGAGGCTGGCTTTGAGGTTATGGATAAGATCCGTGTATCTGTAAAAGATAATGACAAGATTATCGAGACCATGAAGGCAAATGAGGCTGAGATCAAATCTGAAGTTCTGGCTGAGGAAGTCGTTTATGGCGAGACAAATGGTTATGTAAAAGAGTGGAATATTAATAAAGAGCATGTAACTCTTGGTGTTACAAAGCTTTGATTTAACATACAACAGGAGGATCAAAATGATTGACAAACAGTTTGACAAAGAAACCTTCAAGAAAAGTGTAAAAGACAACGTTAAGTTTCTTTACCGCAGAAAGCTTGAAGAGGCAACTCAGGAGCAGCTTTTCCAGGCAGTAAGCTACACAGTGAAGGATGTGATCATCGATAACTGGCTTGATACACAGAACGCTTATGAAAAGCAGGATCCGAAGATCGTATATTATATGTCCATGGAGTTTCTTATGGGACGTGCCCTTGGAAACAACCTTTTAAACCTTGGTGCATACGGTGAAGTGAAAGAAGCTCTTGAAGAGCTTGGAATCGACATCAATGCACTTGAGGATCAGGAGCCGGATCCGGCTCTTGGAAACGGTGGTCTGGGAAGACTTGCAGCATGCTTCCTTGATTCCCTTGCAACACTTGGATACAGTGCATATGGCTGCGGAATCCGTTACCGTTATGGTATGTTCAAACAGGAAATCAGAGACGGATACCAGGTTGAGGTTCCGGATGCATGGCTTGAAGAAGGCTATCCATTTGAGCTTCGTCGTCCGGAGTACGCAAAAGAGGTACATTTCGGGGGATATGTAAGAGTTGAATATGACCAGGCAACCGGCCAGAACAAATTTGTCCATGAAGGATATCAGGCAGTAAAGGCAATCCCATACGATATGCCGATCGTTGGTTATGAGAACAATGTAGTAAATACACTTCGTATCTGGGATGCTGCTGCTATCGAAGAGTTTGGATTTGATTCCTTTGACAAAGGTGATTACAAGAAAGCCGTTGAGCAGGAGAACCTCGCAAAGGATATCGTAAACGTTCTTTATCCGAACGATAATAAAATGTCCGGTAAAGAGCTTCGTCTGAAACAGCAGTACTTCTTCGTATCTGCAAGTATTCAGGCTGCAATCGAGAAATATAAGAAAACACATAATGATATTAAGAAGCTCCACGAGAAAGTCGTATTCCAGATGAACGATACTCATCCGACTATGGCAGTTGCAGAGCTTATGCGTCTTCTTATGGATCAGGAAGGTCTTGGCTGGGATGATGCCTGGGCTGTAACTACCAAATGTGTTGCTTACACCAACCATACCATTATGGCTGAGGCTCTTGAGAAATGGCCGATCGAGCTGTTCTCCAGACTTCTTCCACGTGTATATCAGATCATCGAAGAGATCAACCGTCGTTTCATCATTGAAGTACAGAATAAATATCCTGGAAACTATGAGAAAATCAAAAAGATGGCAATCATCTATGACGGACAGGTTAAGATGGCTCACCTTGCAATCGTTGCAGGCTTCTCTGTAAATGGTGTTGCAAGACTTCATACTGAGATTCTGGAAAAGCAGGAGTTAAAAGATTTCTATGAGATGATGCCAGAGAAATTTAATAACAAAACCAACGGTATCACTCAGAGACGTTTCCTTCTTCACGGAAACCAGAATCTTGCTGCATGGATTACAGACCATATTGGACCAGACTGGATCACAGATCTTTCCCAGATCAGCAAGCTGAAGGTATATGCTGACGATGAGAAGGCTCTTCAGGAGTTTATGAACATTAAATTCCAGAACAAACAGCGTCTTGCAAAATATATCCTGGAGCACAATGGTGTTGAAGTTGATCCTCACTCCATTTTCGATGTACAGGTTAAGAGACTTCATGAGTATAAGAGACAGCTTCTCAATATCCTTCATGTAATCTATCTGTACAACCAGATTAAATTACATCCGGAGATGGAATTCTATCCAAGAACCTTCATCTTTGGTGCAAAAGCTTCTGCAGCATATGAGCGTGCGAAAAAGATCATCAAACTGATCAACTGCGTAGCAGATGTTGTAAACAACGATCCATCAATTGGCGGCAAGATCAAAGTTGTATTTATCGAGAACTACAGAGTATCTAATGCTGAGATGATCTTTGCAGCAGCAGATGTTTCCGAGCAGATTTCTACTGCAAGTAAAGAGGCTTCCGGTACAGGTAACATGAAGTTCATGCTGAATGGTGCACCGACTCTTGGAACCATGGATGGTGCAAACGTTGAGATCGTGGATGAAGTAGGTAAAGAAAATGCATTTATCTTCGGTCTGAGTGCAGACGAAGTTATCAATTACGAAAACAATGGCGGATATGATCCGAGAGTTATCTACAACACAGACGATGAAATTCGTCAGGTGCTGACTGAGCTTGTTAACGGAACTTTCTCTTCTGATACAGAACTGTTCCGTGATCTGTATAATTCTCTTCTTAATCAGAACGGTGGAGAGAGAGCAGACCAGTACTTCATTCTTGCTGATTTCCGTTCTTATGCAGCAGCGCAGAAGAAAGTGGAAGAAGCATATAAAGACGAAAAAGGCTGGGCTCGTATGGCAATGCTGAATACAGCGTGCGCAGGTAAGTTCACATCCGACAGAACGATCGAAGAGTATGTGGAAGATATCTGGCATCTGGATAAAGTTTTTGTAAAGTAAAAAAATTATAAAAAAGTGTTTTTAAAATATTCTGCAAAGGGGACTTCGCCAGTCCCCTCTGCACACCCCTGGGCCTTTTTTAGGATTTCTACGTGTTATAAGTCGGGAGAGAATGGATTAGGGTTCGAACGCTTGGTTATAGTGTGGGGAAGATATCCTGTGTGGGGGACGAATACAGGGAAAATGAAGATGGTAAAAGACTGGATTCTTTGAAAAAAGGGTCTGGTCTTTTCTTTTAGAGAAAATGCAGAAATGTGAGAAGGTTAGACTTCGAAATGGAAGTCTGAACTTTGGGTTTTAAGAAAAAGTGTGAATATGGAGAAGGCGGAGATATATAAAATAAAGAGAGAGGGAATGGTTTTTGGGGGTACAGGAATGGCGTATCTCTGGGGTGGGATGCTTCTGATCGGGATTGTGTATGGTGTGCTGTCAGGAAATGTGGATGAAGTTACGAAGGCGTTTGTGTCGTGTTCGGGGGAAGCAGTCAGTCTTTGTATTTCAATGGCGGGGATCACAGCGATGTGGACAGGGATGATGAAAATTGCGGAGGCTTCCGGGCAGGTTGCGGGGCTGGCGGACAAGATGAGACCACTGATAAGGTTTTTGTTTCCGAAACTGGACACAGAATCGAAAGCGGCGCATTACATATGTCTAAATTTTCTTTCAAATGTGCTTGGATTGTCATGGGCGAGTACAAGTTCGGGTCTGTGCGCGATGAAGGAGTTGAAAGAGCTTCAGTTGCGGAAGGAAAGTACAGTAGCAGGAACGGCACATGACAGAAAGAAAAACGGCATTGGAAATATCGGAATAACTGCCAGTAATGAAATGTGCACGTTTTTGATCATCAATGTTTCTTCCCTGCAGCTGATTCCTGTGAATATGATCGCTTATCGGGCGAAATATGGCAGTGCGGATCCGACGGCAATCGTAGGACCGGCAATCCTTGCCACCGCTGTCAGCACCGCAGTGGCAGTGATTTTCTGTAAGGTTGTACAAAACGTAAAAAGGTTACGCAACTGACAAGCTTCGACATAATTGCAGTACATTATGTGCTGTGGCAAAACTGTTACCGCCTCCCACCGGTACGGAAAGGAGGTGAGAATATGGATGGAATAATCGGCTTTATACTCACTGTCATGGCTGGTGTAGCGTGTTATTGCATCAACAAATGGCTGGATGGTGATAAATAGTCGGTGACCAGCCTGTGGAATAAGCCACCATAAAAAAACGGAATAGAAAACCCCTCGGAATGACGGTCCGAGGGGTTTCGTTTTGGTACTTGGATAGAATAATAAGCTTCTGATGACATTATAGCATATGTTATAATGTCTTACCATATACGAAAATGAAAATCGTTTGTCAAGATTCGACAAAATCCGCCATGAAATTTACAATAAAAATTGAACGATGCACACAGCAGCTACCATTCCGGCAAATGAGGCAAGCAATGCCCCCGGTAGTGTGTATCGGGTTTTTTGTACCCCGACAGAACCGAAATAGACACTCATACAGTAAAAAACACTTTCCGTCGCACTCAACATCAACGCAGCCATCAGTCCGGTCGGGGAGTCTGTTCCAAATTGTTTGAAAATATCCAGAAGCAGACCTGTCGCAGCACTGGAAGAAAAAAGTCTCACCAGTCCCAGCGGAAAAAGTTCCGGTGCAATGCCAAACGTCCCGGATGCTTTTGAAAGTATGTTTCCAAGAAATTCAAGAAAACCTGACGCACGCAGAACTCCGACCGCAGTCATCAGTCCGATCAGTGTCGGCACAAGTCTTCGTACGATTTTTAACCCCTCTTCTGCACCTTCCAGAAAATCATTATAAATATTTCTTTTGGCGATCAGTCCGTACCCCAGTATGTACAAAATTAAAACAGGTATCATAAATACAGAAATGTAAGAAATAAATCTCATAGAAAAATTCCTCTTATCTGTAGTTATGATACCTTATGAAGGGTACGCTATGATTTATGTATGATTTGTCATTTATACCTGAATATCAGAAACGTAAAGATAAACAACTGATGTCGTTTTCCTTTTTGCATTATTATTTATCCGATATGAGCAGCACCTACGGCACGGATGTCCATCGGATATACATTTTCTCTACCGACAAATCTGGAAATGTATTCTACATAATTATCCTGCTCTTTTTCCGGAACGATAGCTGCAATAACACCGGCAAAACCACCGCCATGAACACGGCATACACCGGCACCGATTTTTTTCAGGAAAAGCTGTGTCAGAGCAAGGGTTCTTGTGATCTTCTGCTCATGGAAATCCTTCATGGTGTAGCAGTTCTGCAGAAGCTCCCATGAAGAAGTACCGGATTCATTTACCAGTTCCAGGAATTTCTTATAATCTTCGTGATGAATCGCATCTGCCGCATCCTCTACACGGGTAGTTTCTCCGAAGAAATGAAGTGCACGAAGAACAGCTCTGTCATCCTCAATCTCATTGCAGTGCTCAAGGAGCGCATCCACGTTTGTCTCGTGAAGAAGTTCCACACCAAGTACTTTGGCAACGGCTTTCATCTCGTCCGGAATTTCAGAATACTCCTGGCTGAGATCTGCATGACCTTTTCCGGTGTTTACGATAACCAGTTTGTAACCAAATTTACCGAAGGAGAAATCAAGTTTGCTGTATTTCAGATTGTCTCTGTCTGCGAAATCAAACAGAACCGGACCACCTACTGCACATGCCATCTGATCCATCATTCCGGAAGCCTTGTCCCAGTATACATTCTCTGCATACTGACCGATCTTAGCATAATCGTTGTAGGACATTTTGCTATCATTGAAGAAATAGTCAATGATTGTACAGATCAGCATTTCAAAAGATGCGGATGAGCTGACACCTGCGGCTGCAATAACATTTGTACTCACATAAGCATCAAAACCAGATACTTTGAATCCATTTTTCTGTGCGCCTTCCATCATACCGGCAACAAGTGCAACGGTTCCTTTTTTATAATTATTTTTGCTGAGTTTTGTGAGGTCTACAACAATCTCATCTCTGTAGCCTTCACTTGTGATATGAATTACCTGTGTATCATTCGGGTATGCAGCTCCTATGGTATCAAGGTTGATGCTTCCTGCAATTACTTTACCACCATTGTGATCTGTATGGTTTCCGATAATTTCAGTTCTTCCGGCTGAAGTAAAGTATTCTGCTTTGTCCTGTTTGTAGATTTTCTCAAAATGATCTGCAAGATCTTTAAAACGGGCACCGCTTACTTCGGTCTCTCCGTAAATTTCCTGAAGTTTTGCTGTTTCCGGTAAATTCATGACTTTGCTCTCCTTTTACATTATATTTTCTGTGCTTTTTATACGTTCGTTTGCTTTATAAATTTATTATACTGTTTTTTTCATAAATTACCTTAATTAATCTGCGAAAAAAAAGTAAAATATTGCGTTCTTCCTGATTTTTTGTGTATAATAAAGGTAATTTTCTGCGTTTAGTTTAATGTAGTATTTTTTAGTTAGTACAGAGGAGATTGATTACCTATGCAGATCATCACCAACCAGTTTCAGAAGGAATTAAAAAAGCATGGCAGTGATTATTTTCCGTTTCTTGTCAGTTACCAGAGGCTTTCTGAATATGAATCCAATTCTTTTATGTGGCATTACCACCCGGAGATAGAAATTACCTTTGTAAAAAAAGGTTCCATGCATTACCGTGTGAATAACCGTTCATTTCATCTGAAAGAAGGCGATATTATTTTTTGTAATTCTAATGCCCTGCATACCGGTGAGATGGAAAATCAGGAGGACTGCTCCTACATACCGATCACATTTGATCCCAAACTGATCTACGGTTTTTTCAGGAGTACCATCTGTACAAAATACGTCACACCTGTGATTCAGAATCTGTCTGCCTGTGCCATGCACATTGATTATTCAGAAAGCTGGCATACAGTTTTTCGTGACCGGATGCTGGAAGTTATTGATCTTGACAAAAAAAGGCCGGACTTTTATGAACTGGATATTTCAATACGGATGCAGACTATGTGGCGCCTGCTTGTTGAGCATCTTCCTCACCATCCGATGACTGCCGCTTCTGATCTCACTGAATATGACCGGATTCGAAAGATCATTGCTTATGTGGAACAAAATTATATGAATCATATTACACTTGCTGAAATTTCGGAGCATATACACCTCTGTGAAAGTGAATGCACCCGACTGTTTAAACGGCATATGAATACAACACTTTTTTCTTTTCTGCAGGATTATCGGATTGAACGAAGTCTTGAGTATTTAAGTTCAGAAGGGACGATCAGCGAGATTGCAGGAAAGGTCGGCTTTTCTGATTCAAACTACTATTCAAAAGTATTTGCCAAAGTGAAAGGATGCAGTCCGAGAGAATATCGGAAGAATTTAATGAAATAAAAAACTGCTGCAGCATAGACTTATTTTTCTATGACGCAGCAGTTTTGGCTTTAAACAAGTTTTTGGTTTTTTTCAAGCATCTCATGGATCACATTCTGTGTGTATACACCGAGATGTTTCTGGTCTTCTCTGGAAAGCTCTTTTACGTAGATTGGTTTGCCGTATTCCAAAACGACATGAGTTGATTTGATTTTGGGCATATGTGCCTCAAAGATTTCAGCGGTGTTGTTCATAGCCATCGGAATGATCGCGCATCCGGATTTGCTGGCGATTTTGAAACTTCCTTCATGGAACGGAAGGAGCTCCAGCTCGTCTGCATTTGCGTTTCGAGTACCTTCCGGGAAGATACAGATGGAGATGCCGGATTTTACTTTTTCGATTGCGGTCAGGATAGTCTTCAGTCCTTGTTTGATATCTTTTCGGTCAAGGAACAGACAGTGAAGATAGCGCATCCAGTTAGAAAGAAGCGGGTAACGCGCCATTTCTTTCTTGGCGATGTAACCGGTGCGGATCGGGCAGCGGCTGTAGCTGAGCACAATGTCAAAATAGCTTCGATGGTTTCCGATGTAAAGCACAGGTGTATCTTTCGGAACATTTTCTTCACCGATGATCGTTACCTTTGTGCCGGCTTCCCACAGGATAAATTTGAAAACTCCCTGAATGATGCGCAGGGAGCTGATTTCCTTTGTGCGCGGTGAGAATTTACCGATGATCCATTCGATAAACAAGATCGGAATGGAAAGTATCAGAAATCCGATGACTGTGATCGCAACAATGATAAGACGAATCATAATAAAGTCCTCTTTCTGTTAAATTGAAATAAAAACTAAGATAAAAGCAATCCCGAAAAACGGGACTCTGGTACAAGTATAAGTGATTTTGGAAATACTTGCAATAAATCTTTTATCCTCCGCATAGAATACATACTGAAGAAATGAGATGCCGGGAAATGGAAAGCTGTTTATGAAAAAAACTGCCGCATTTCTGTCACTTTTGATACTTTTAATGATGCTTGGCGGATGCCGGATGATAAAGATTGAAGAGGCTGAGAGAACTCCGCTTAAATATACGGTCGCGGATCGTTCACAGATTCCGGAAGAAGCCGCGAAGCTGATAGAAGAAAAAAAGGAAAAAGAATTCCAGATGGTATACCAGAAGGGCGAAGACCTTTATCTGATAAAGGGATATGGAAGGCAGATGAGCGGAGGATACAGCATTCAGGTGACGGATCTGTCGGCATCTGTGAACGCTGTTTTTTTTGAAACAAAACTGATCGGCCCCACGGAGGAAGTGCAGGGCGGTGAACCTTCTTATCCATATATTGTTGTGAAAACAGAGTACCGGGATGTCCCGGTTCAGTTTCGGTGAGATTGGAGGACATAAAAGTGGAATTCAGAAAAGAGGATATTCAGGTACTTCGAACAAAGAGCAGGGCAACCAGTCAGGTAACGCTGGACATGGATTATAATGTACCGGATGTGAAACCGGACATTGGACGCATGATACAGAATAAAGGTGAGGTGATAGTAGAAGAAGTGCGCCTGAATGACGGGCATGCTTTTGTCAAAGGGAAACTGCAGGCGGATGTTTTGTACGTGGGGGAGGAAGACGGGAGAGTTTACAATCTTTCGGCAGGCCTGCCGGTTGAGGAGACTCTGAACCTTGACGGAATCGTAAATGGAGATAAGCTTTGTCTGAAGTGGGAGATCGAAGATCTGAGCATCCATATCATTCATTCACGGAAGCTGAATATTCGTGCTGTGATCACGTTTTATGCATCGGTGGATGAACTGACTGGAATCCGTCTGCCGGTGGCGGCGGATGATGAAAATATCTCTGTTAAGAAAAAACAGATGTGCCTTCTCAGTCTTGCAGTACATAAAAAAGATACTCTGCGGCTGAAAGAAGAAATTGAGCTGGTTTCAAACAAACCGGATATTGCGGAACTTCTGTGGTATACCATCGAAGTACGTGGACTGGATCTGCGTCCGGAAGAACAAAAAATAAAGGCTAAAGGAGAACTGTTTATTTTTGTTCTTTATACGGGCGGGGATGAAGGAAGTACTCTGCAGTGGCTGGAGCACACGATTCCGTTTAACGGGGAAGTAGAATGCACCGGCTGTACTTCGGAGATGATTCCGAATCTGGAAGCGTCAGTGATCAGTCAGTCTCTGGAGGTCAGACCGGATGCCGACGGAGAAGAGCGTAAACTGCAGGCAGATGTTGTTCTGGAACTGGATATGAAGCTTTACCGGGAGGAAGAGCATGATGTGATCATGGATGCTTACACTCCGTTTCGACAGTATCAGTCAAAAGGCAGGCCGGAAATGCTGGAAAGCCTGCTGATCCGGAATTTCTCACGATGTCGTCTGTCGGACCGTGTGACGATTCGTGAAACACAGGGAAAAATTCTGCAGATCTGCCACAGTCAGGGAGAAGTCAAAGTTGACAAAACTCAGGTCGTCAGCGATGGGATTCAGGTGGACGGGATTCTGCGTCTGAAGGTTCTGTATATTGTGGGAAATGATGATATGCCGTTTTATTCTGCTGAGACTGTCATTCCGTTCAGTCATATCGTAGAGGCACAGGGAATCTCGAAAGACAGTGTTTATTATCTGCATAGCGAGTTGGAACAGTTGTCAACGACCATGGCAGACAGCAACGAGCTTGAGATTCGTGCAACGATCGGTGTCAATGTGCTGGTGTTACAGTGCATTGAAGAATTTATCCTCGACAAGATGGAAGAAGCACCTCTTGATCAGGGGAAAATCCGCAGTTTGTCTGGAATTACCGTGTATATTGTTCAGCCGGAAGACACGCTCTGGGACATTGCAAAACGCTTTTATACGACCACGGAAGAAATCAGCAGTATGAATGAGCTGGAAAACGAAGAGATTTCCTCAGGAATGCCGCTTCTTCTGGTAAAAAAAGTCGAAGAATGATACTTGAAATTATCAAAAAAATCGGATAAAATAAAACACATAGATTGTATACAAAGTACAAAAAGAACGAAAAATACAAAGGACAGAGGGTGTGTTTATGCGTTTACGAGCTATGGCAAAAATCAATCTTGGACTCGATGTACTCCGCAAGCGTGAGGATGGATATCATGAAGTACGGATGATCATGCAGACGATCCAGATGTATGACCTTTTGGATATCCGTAAGAAATCAGAACCGGGAATTGAGTTGTCTACAAATCTTCCTTATGTTCCTTCTGATGAAAGGAATCTGGTATATAAGGCAGCCAAACTTCTTATGGATGAGTTTGATGTTAAAGAGGGCCTTTCTATGAAACTGACGAAATCCATTCCGGTTGCAGCAGGTATGGCGGGTGGCAGTTCAGATGCGGCCGCTGCTTTTGTCGGAGTGAACCGTCTGTTTCGTCTGGGCCTCAGCGAAGAGGAATTGATGAAACGTGCCGTACAGGTGGGCGCAGATGTTCCTTATTGTGTAATGAGAGGAACTGCCCTTGCAGAGGGAATCGGTGAGAAACTTACGAGTCTTCCGGGACTTCCGCGCTGTTATGTACTTGTCGGCAAACCGGGAATCAATGTTTCGACGAAGCTGGCATATGAGAATCTGAATCTGAACAGCATTCAGAAACATCCGGACATCGATGGAATGCTTCTGGATATTGAGAATCAGGATATTTACAGCCTGACATCTAAGATGGAAAATGTCTTTGAGCCGGGAATCATCCGCCAGTATCCGGTAATTCAGGAGATCAAAGATCTTATGGAAGCAAACGGTGCACTGAAAGCAATGATGAGCGGAAGCGGACCAACTGTATTTGGTATTTTTGATGACAGAGCGAAGATGCGTGAGGCAGCAGAAGTCCTGAAACAGAGCCATCTGGCAAAAACAGTATTTGCAACACAGATTTACAACCGAAAAGATCATGCATAGATCAGGATGTGTGCAGGAAAGGGGAAACTACCTATGATGAATGATTTTTCTGTAGATATGAACGAATATCTGCCACTTCGGGATGTTGTGTTTAACACACTCCGTAAGGCAATTTTGAAAGGGGAACTCAAGCCGGGAGAACGACTGATGGAAATCGCGCTTGCAGAGCGTCTCGGTGTCAGCAGAACTCCGGTACGTGAGGCAATGCGTAAGCTGGAACTGGAAGGACTTGTCGTGATGATTCCCCGGAGAGGTGCACAGGTTGCCAATATCACGGAGAAGGATCTGAACGATGTACTGGAAGTGCGTATTGCACTTGAAAATCTTTCCATTGAGAATGCGTGCATGCGAATGACCGAAGAACAGCTTGAAGAGCTCTGGAATGCAGCAAAGAATTTCGAGGCAACGATGGCAGAGGGAAATCTTGTAAAACTTGCAGAAGCAGATGTGGCTTTCCATGAAGTCATCTACAAATCTTCAGATAATCGCAGACTGAATCAGGTTTTAAACAACCTGCGTGAGCAGATTTACAGATACCGTGTGGAATATCTGAAAGATGAGGAGACAAGAAATCTTCTGGTCAAAGAGCATAAAGAGATTTATGAGGCAATCAAAAATCGTGATGTAAAGAGCGCGAAGGAAATTTCCTATCAGCATATTGAAAATCAGAGAGAGGCGATCATCCGCTCGATCCGTGAGGAGACACAGAATCGTCAGATACGTAAATAAAAAAATAAAATATGGTTATTCTAAGAGAGATGCATATGATGTGTCTCTCTTTTTGATTGCATATAGAGGAGGCGTCGGTGGCGCATCCGCTGGTTTGTGGAGGAAACCATGACAGATGTAAAAGAAAATGTGAAAAAAATCTCGGCGGATATTCGTGAGAATGAACGTTATATACAAGAACGCTGTGAAAACTGTGCGGATATTCTGATTCGTCCGATGCGGCTCGGAGATGAGCACAAAGTGGACTGCCTTATGGTTTATATAGAAGTGGCAGTTTCCAATATGATGCTGGATGATTCGGCAATCGGCAAGATGATCAACCATTTCTGGGAAATTCCGCCGGAAAAGATTCCGGAGTTTATGCAGAATAACAGCCTCGGAATTGCTGATGTACAGAAACTGAATGATATGAACGAAGTTTTTGGTGCGCTCCTTTCCGGAAATGCAGTTTTTTTCATTGATGGTTATGATAAAGCAATGAAAATCTCGAGCAGGGGATATCCGAACATGGGTGTGTCGGAGGCAGAGTCAGAAAAAGTGCTCCGTGGTTCCAGAGAGGGATTTTCAGATTCGGTAAAAACAAACTCTGCGCTTGTGCGAAAAAGACTGCGTGATACCAGAATGAAAGTGGAAGAATATCAGATGGGTGTGCGTTCCAATACGGTGCTACAGATTCTGTATATAGATGATCTGGTGCACGAGGAACTTCTGGAGCAGATAAAGGAGCGTATCGAAGAATATGAGATAGATGGTGTCCTTGACAGTGGCATGCTTGAACAGCTTACGGAAGAACCGTGGTATTCTCCGTTTCCTCAGTATCAGGTTACGGAGCGACCGGACCGTGCAGCGCTGGAACTTTTGAACGGAAAGGTTGTGCTGCTCTGTGACAATTCTCCGTCTGCGTTGATTTTGCCCGGCTCATTCAGTGGATTTATGGAAAGCAGCGAGGACTGGTATCACCATTTCGAGATGGCATCGTTCTTAAGGATTCTGCGCTATCTGGCACTTCTGACTGCAATGCTTCTGCCGGGACTTTATCTGGCGGTGATTCGTTTTCATACTCAGATTCTTCCGGCGAATCTTCTTCTTTCCTTTGCAGAGGCAAGAGAAGGAGTACCATTTACAAGCGTGACGGAGCTGATTTTACTGGAACTGGCATTTGAACTGATTCGTGAGGCCGGGGTACGTGTACCAGGCGCACTTGGAAATGCAATCGGAATCGTGGGAGGTCTGATCATCGGAGATGCAGCAGTGAGTGCAAATCTTGTAAGTCCTATTGTCGTGATGATCGTAGCGCTGACAGCATTAGGCTCCATGGTGATTCCGGATGAGGAATTTGCGTCGGCATTCCGGCTTATGAAATATGGATTTTTGTTTCTGGGTGGTTATCTTGGAATCTATGGTATCGTACTGGGATTGTACCTGATGATCTCACATCTGTCCGGACTTTTGAGTTTTGGTGTGCCGTATCTTGTTCCCTTTGTCAGAAAACATCCGGTAAGCCGGGTAGGGGACGGCATCTGGCGCATTCCGTTTAAGAAAAGGCAGTATCGTCCGGTATATGCAAAAAGTGACCAGAGTTTGCGACTGAAACATAAAGCGCAGACGAAAGCGGCAGGCAAGGAGGCGGAAAATGAAATACGCAGAAAATAATCGGATCTCACACCGACAGTTATACCGTCAGATTCTGCTGACATTTCTGGCTCCTTTTCTGCTCTGCCTGAATGGAAAAGGTGGACTTTTGGGGCTGTCCGGTGTGATGGGAATTATTCTGGCAGTCATTTTTCTTCTGTTGTATTCTTTCTTTTATCTGCGAAGCACCTATGGATATGCAGATATGATCCGATCCTTCGGAAAAGCCGGGGCGGTAATCTTTGGGGGATTTTTTCTTATCTATCTTGTGATGGCGGGAGCGTATCTTCTGAACCTGATCGGCAGGATCATTCCTGTGTGGCTGATCTTTGGTATCTCTGAGAAATGGCTGCTGTTATTTGCAGTACTTGTCTGTGCCTATGGGATGGAAAAAGGAATGCAGAAAAGAGGCAGGATGGCAGAAGTTACAGGAGGGATTTTTCTTGGGGCTATCCTGCTTTTGCTGGTACTGTGTGCGGGACAGGGAAAGACAGAATATATCACGGAACTGTTTCGGGAGGAATCTTTTTCTATAGAAACAAGTATCCGGTCGGCATACCGTTATCTGTGCTTTTTCTCGGGAATCAGTCTGCTTCCGTTTGTGATGAAAGATGTTGAAAAGAGGGGCAGCGCAGGCAAGACTGTGATATGGGGAATTCTGACAGTCAGCGGGGTTATGATCTGTGTACTGTTGCTGCTTCCGGCTGTGCTGGGATGGCGGAGAGTGCAGTCTGAAACATGGCCGGTTCTTTCTCTGCTGGCAGGGGCAGATCTGCCGGGGAATGTTCTGGCGAGGTTTGACGTGCTGTGGATGGGCTTTCTATTGTATAGTCTGCTGTTTGCAGTCGGCAGTGTTTTTTATTATGGAGAACGGATACTGACATCAGCGCATATCGGGACAGGAAAATTCTGGCTTCCGGTGGCAGTATATGTGGTGTCGATTTTTGAGGCAGACGGCATGACAGCCGCAGATCTGTTTGAAAAATATCTGGCGCGAATTTTTGTGCCGGGACTTCTTGTCATATTGCTGTATCTGTTCTTACGCGGCAGACAGAAACAGATAAAAAAAGCAGCAGCGGCCGGCTGTATTTTCCTGATACTTGCAATGACCTGTGTCGGCTGCGCGGGAATTGAGCCGGAAAAACGAATGTATCCGCTTGCGCTTGGCATTGATGTTTCAGGAGATGATGTCGTCATTTCATACGGAATGCCGGATCTGCCGGATGCGACCGGTCAGGGAAAAGAGGAAGAAAATACAGATCATTCTGTACTGACATTGAAAGGAAACGATTTTGAGGCAATTCAGAAGCTTTATGATAGAAGCCAGAATCGATATCTTGATATCGGACATCTCGAGGTCATTATCATGGGAAATGAGCTGATGGAAAGCGGCAGGTGGGAGGATTTTTTGAACTACCTGAAAATGGAACCGCTGGCGGGAGAGAATATTTATCTTTTCAGAACTGAAGATCCGGAGGTTGTGTTGAAATGGGACAGTGGCGGTGCTTCCATCGGGGATTATCTGACAGGGCTTCTTGAAAACCGGGTTCCGGCACAGCAAAAAGAAGGAGTGACCCTGCGGCAGGTGTATCATCAGTGGTATCAGGATAGAACGCTGCTTGCTCTTCCACAAATTACACTTGTTGACGGAGAATTGGAAGTGTTTCTGGAATAAAATACCGAAAATGGTCAATACTTCTGACAGAGTAATCAGAAATTATGTATGTACAGGAGGCGTTTGATATGAAAGAGTGGCTGCGGCAGAACGGAAAAATAGATATATGGAAAACAGAGGCGACAAGAATAAGAAACATTCTCGGAAACAGAAAACACAGGGTACAAGCTTCAATTCTTGCCGGGATGCTTGCGCTTGCGCTTCTTGGAGGCAGTGTTCTGGGGTCGCATACACCCGGAGTGATGGCATGGTGGGGAAGCCTGTACCCACAGTTTTGCTTTTCACAGACAGATCAGAAGCCAAAGATTTCCTTCTGGCTTGCGAAAGCCCTTGAGAGGTGGTAAGATGATAAATAGTCCGGATGGTCGCAGGGCTTTTCGGACTACATTATTTAAGAAATGGAGATACATATATGATAGATAAGAATGCGCCTGTCGGTGTGTTTGATTCCGGCGTGGGAGGTCTGACCGTAGCACGTGAGATCATGCGAAATCTTCCTTCAGAAAAGATTGTTTATTTTGGAGATACTGCAAGGGTTCCATATGGAAGCAAATCAAAAGATACCGTCATCCGCTATTCCAGTCAGATCGTTCATTTTCTGAGAGAGCAGAATGTCAAGGCGATCGTGATCGCCTGTAATACCGCGAGTGCGTTTGCGCTTGAGGCTGTACAGGATAAGCTTGATATACCGGTGCTTGGCGTGATTGAAGCAGGTGCCCGTGTGGCAGCAGAAGAGACTAAAAATAAAAGAGTCGGGGTGATCGGTACTGTGGGTACGGTTGGAAGTGGCATCCACGAATCTTACCTGAAACGGCTGAATCCGGAGATTACGGTGATCGGGAAGGCATGTCCGCTTTTTGTACCGCTGGTAGAAGAAGGATGGCTGCATGATCCGGTTACGGTCGAGGTTGCATCCCGTTACCTGCAGGAGCTGAAGGATGAGCAGGTAGATACCCTGATCCTCGGATGTACACATTATCCGTTGATCCGTTCAACGATTCAGGAAGTGATGGGTGAGAAAGTTCGTCTGGTCAATCCGGCATATGAGACGGCACTGGAATTAAAGAGCCTTCTGACGAAAATGGATCTTCTGAGTACAGGAGAGCAGCAGGCAGAGTTTCCATACCGCTTTTATGTCAGTGATCTTGCAGATGAATTCAAGGAATTTGCCAATTCCATTCTGCCTTATGATGTAACCATGACACGCAAAATCGACATTGAGAAGTATTAGGAGAAATAAATGAAAAAAGATGTACTTATTCGTGTACGGGGACTTCAGATGATGGATACGGAGGATGAGCAGGAACCGATTGAAATCGTTGTTCCCGGACAGTATTATTATCGAAACGGAAGCCACTATCTCCGGTATGAAGAAATGATGGATGATACGGCACAGCCGACAGTCAATTATATTAAGCTGTCTCCACAGGGCGTAGAAGTACGCAAACAGGGACAGGTAAATGTACATATGGTGTTTGAGCAGGGAAAGAAAAACATGACTCTTTATTCGACACCATTTGGAACACTTCAGATGGGAATTGCCGCAACAGGCCTTGAAATCATGGAGGATGAAGACTGTATTCAGATGAAAGTGGATTATGCACTGGATATGAATGATGAACATGTGGCAGATTGTTACCTGACGGTTCAGGCACAGTCCAAAGATCTCGGAGATTTTTCTTTTTACGAAAACTGAAGAACAGATATATCATTACAAAAATCAACACCCGGAGGAATGAACCTTCGGGTGTTTGTTTTATGATCCGTATGAAATTATTTATTACGTAATCTGGCGAAGAAGCCTTTTTTCTTAGGAGCCGGAGTTTCAAGGGAACCACGGATTCCTTTTACACCAACGATGTATAAACCGCTGACTTCTGCTTTGACTTCTTTCTTAACCGGAATCAGATCAAAAACTTTTTCGTCTGCGATCAGTACGGAGATCTTCGGTCCGACTTTTGCCTTAACGATCGGAAGTTTGGAACGACGCATAAGCTTCGGAGCCTGATCGATCACCATCTGCGGAAGACCGGATTCTTTTAACGGAAGCCGTTTCTTATCGATAATCAGCATAGATACGGTTTGTTTTGCTGCTTCAATCTGAGCCTGCTGTTCTTCTTGTTTCTTCTGAGCTTTCTTTCCAAAGAAATAAAGAGCAATCAGAGCACCGATCAGGATGATCAGGATTACAAGAAGGACGATGGTAAGTGTACTCATAAATACCCTCCTCAATATGTAAATTTACAAACTAATGTCATGCGAAATATATTCTAACATCATTTATTACAAAAGGCAAACAAATTCAGGAAAATTCCATGAAGAACAGGAAAAGATATGGAAATACAGCGGGCAAACAGGTATAATGGAAACATATTTCTTATATGTGGAACATGTAAAAATCAGCAGGCTGTAATAAAATACACCGATTTACGGGTATACTAGGAATTACAGAATAAACCATACAGGGAGTTAGTATGAGAGAGACAGAGAACAACAATACAGATACAGGCCAGGAGGGCGGATATACAGATGTGACCGAGGATACAGACCGTGAGCTGAGGGAGAGACGCCGCCAGCGCAGACTGAGACGCCAGAAGAGGGAGCGAAGGAAAAAGCTTATGATCCTTGGTGCGACAGGTATTATTACGATCGTAGTAGTGGCTGGGGCAGTAAGGGGGATTGCAGGTTTTATCAGTCACAGCGGCACACAGTCGACCTCTTCTGTGAAAGAGACACAGAAGAAAGAAGATTCACAGGAAGTCCCGGCGGAGCAGCAGGGACCAAGTGCAATGGAGCAGGCGAAGCTTCTGGCCGCGCAGTATGATTATCAGAGTGCAATCGATCTTCTTAAGAAACAGTCGGATTACGAGAGCAATACCGACATGCAGAATGCGGTAAAAGAATATGAATCAGACAGAGATTCCTGTACTTCATGGCCGCTGGAAGAAGTGACGCATGTTTTTTATCATACACTGATCAAAGATACGTCTAAAGCCTTTGACGGTGATTATAAAGAAGCGGATTACAATCAGGTCATGACAACGATCGATGAATTCAACAAGATCACGGAGACCATGTATGAAAAGGGTTATGTCATGGTCAGTATTTACGATATGGCTAAGGCGAATGATGACGGTACAATGACACCGGGAGAGATTCTTCTTCCGCCGGGCAAAATCCCGTTTGTATTATCGCAGGATGATGTCTGCTATTACCACTACATGGATGGTGACGGATTTGCAACGAAACTTGTGGTAGATGATGAAGGCAAGGTTCGTAATGAGTATGTCGAAGATGACGGAAGTATTTCAGTTGGGGATTATGATATGGTGCCGTTGATTGATCGTTTCGTTGAGAAGCACCCTGATTTTTCCTACAGAGGAGCAAAGGGAATTGTGGCACTCACCGGATACAATGGTATCCTTGGTTACCGTACGGATCAGAGCTATGAAACAAGACCCGATGACCTTGATCAGAACAAGGTCGACTGGCTTGACAGCCATCCGGATTTCAGCCTTGAGAAAGAACGGGAAGGTGCCAAAAAGGTCGCCGACACCATGAAAGAAGAAGGCTGGTTGTTTGCAAGTCATACATGGGGCCATCAGAATATCGGACAGATCTCACTGGAGACTTTGCAGGCAGATACGCAGAAATTTAAGGATAATGTGGATCCGCTGATCGGTGGAACGGATATCATTATTTTTGCGTTCGGAACGGATCTTACAGATGCAGAAGATTATTCCGGAGATAAGTTTGAATATCTGAAGAGTATGGGATATAACTATTATTGTAACGTCGATTCGAGCAAATATTTTGTACAGATACGAGACCGGTATTTCCGTCAGGGGAGAAGAAATTTAGACGGATACCGTATGTATTACAATCCGGAACTTCTGGAGGATCTATTTGATGCAAAGAGTGTGTTTGATCCTGCCAGACCGACACCGGTTCCGCCAATGGGCTGATGATAAGTAAAGGGGAACAATGAGATGAAAAAAAGAGCAATGATACTGACGGCTGTTCTGACAGCGGCTGTTCTGGCAGGTGGAGGTTATTTCCCGACAGACATCGGAAACAGACTTACGCAGACTGTTTCAGCAGCCAAAAAGGATTCAGATAAGAAAGATGATACTTCAGAGAGTGAGGGTTCGGTGCTGGATCAGGCAACGCTGATGTACCAGCAGTACAATTATGATGAAGCAATTAAACTTCTGAAACAGCAGGATGATTTTGATACAAATAAAGATTATATGGATCTTGCAGCAAAATGCCAGGTTGCCAAATCCACACTGGTGGAATATCCACTGGAGCAGATTACACATGTTTTTTTTCATACGCTGATTGATGATACAGGCAGAGCTTTTGACGGCGATTCAAAATCAGGTAATTATAATCAGGTAATGACGACAGTCAGTGAGTTCAATAAAATTATTCAGATCATGTATGACAAGGGATATGTTCTGGTAAGTCCACATGATATGGCGACAGTGAATGATGACGGTACGATGAGCCGTGGCAAGATCATGGTGCCGGAAGGCAAGATTCCATTTGTTCTTTCACAGGATGATGTCAGCTATTATCACTACATGGATGGTGATGGCTGCGCATCGAAACTGGTTCTGGATGAGAATGGAGAAGTCAAGAATGAATATGTCGAAGCAGATGGAAGCGTATCAGTCGGTGATTATGATCTTGTACCGCTTTTGGATACTTTCATTAAAGAACATCCGGATTTTTCTTATCATGGACGCAAGGGAATCCTTGCTATGACCGGATACAACGGAGTGCTTGGATACAGAACCGATATTGCTTACAAGACCGGTGAGAACTTACAGGATGATCAGAAGAAATTCCTGGAGGACAATCCGGATTTTGACTATGATCAGGATGTGGCAGATGCGACGAAAGTTGCTGATGCCATGAAAGCAGAAGGATGGGAATTTGCAAGCCACACATGGGGACATATGAATGCAACGGAGCGTTCCGCAGAAGACCTTAAGACGGATGACCAGAAATGGAAATCCTATGTTGCACCGATCCTTGGAGATACCGATATGATCATCTTTGCATTTGGTGCCGATATCGGTGACTGGTCGGGATATTCTTCAGATAACCCGAAATTCCAGTATTACAAGAGCGCAGGATATGATTATTTCTGTAATGTAGATTCCAGCCAGTATTTTGTACAGATCACAGACCAGTATTTCCGTCAGGGAAGAAGAAATCTCGATGGATATCGTATGTATTACAATCCGGAAATGCTCAGTGATCTCTTTGATGTGGCTGATGTATGGGATTCTTCCAGACCGACACCGGTACCTCAAATGTAAAGATGTTAAAATGAAGGGAGTTTTATTATGAAGAAAAAAGCAGTAGTTGCAATGTTAATTATGTGTATGGCGGTTTCAGCAGCCGCATGCGGCAAATCATCTGATACAGAAAAAACGACCACAGAAACAACCGATACAAAGGACAGTGAAGATTCGAAGGAAGACAGTACAGATACAGACACAAAAGAGACGGATTCTTCTGAGGGAAACAGACTGGTTTCCGTCAAAGATGTTTCAAAATATGTGACGATAGGCGAGTATAAAGGTCTGGAGCTCAACCGTACTTCACAGAGCGTCACAGATGACGATGTTCAGGCAGAGATCAATTATGATCTGGAAGACAATGGTACCGAAGTAAAAGACGGCACCGTAGAAAACGGTGATACAGTAACAATCAATTTTACAGGAACTATTGACGGCAAAGAATTTGACGGTGGTTCTGCAGAAGATTATGAGCTTGTGGTTGGTGACGGTGAGATGATCGATGGATTTGAGGATGGCATTGTCGGAATGAAATCCGGTGAAACAAAAGAACTGGATCTGACTTTCCCGGACGATTATTATGAAGAGTCTGTTGCAGGAAAAGCAGTTGTATTTAAGGTTACACTTCAAAAATTTACCCGCCCGGCAGAGCTGACAGATGAATGGGTTGCCGCAAATACCGATTATAAGACAGTAGATGAATATCGCGAGGCAGTTAAGAAACAGCTCGAAGACACAGCAGCGCAGACCGCAGATTATGGGCTTTACAGCGACGCATGGAATGAAGTACAGGCAGCTTCCGAAGTCAAAGATTACCCGAAGGAAGATGTTGACGCAGCAAAGAAATCCTATCAGGAACTCAATGAAGAGTATGTGAAGGAAGCGGGCATGGAGATGTCTGACTTCCTGGAGTCTCAGGGAATGACAGAGGAAGATTATGAATCAGAATGCCAGCAGTACGCAGAGTCCAAAGTAGAACAGAATCTGATCGTACAGGGAATCATGGATGCAGAAGGACTCAGTATTAATGATGAAGAAACTCAGAAGTTAAAAGATGATCTGATTGAGGAATATGGATTTGCAAGCATTGATGAAATGATTGAGACATACGGCGAACAGGAAGTGAATGAATCACTGGCACTTCTGCGTGTAGAGCGATTTATCGTTGAAAATGCAACTGTCACAGAAGTAGCAGGTGATTCTGAGGATGCGGTAGACGAAGGTGATGATCTGGAAGAATATGATGAATCCATGGACATTAACACGGGCGATGATACAGAAGGTAATGTGGATATCGAAGATGCAGCCACAGAGGACTCTACAGATGAGGTAGCTGAAGAATGATAATAAAAGGCGGAAAGGTGTTTCAGGAGGATGGAAGCTTTCTGGAACAGGCAATTTATATCAATGACCATCGTCTGGTAGACAAAGCAGAATATCAGGACGACGGAGAAGTCATAGATGCAGAAGGACTTCTTGTACTGCCGGGGCTTGTGGATATTCACAGCCATGGTGCAGCGGGGGAGGATTTTTCCGATGGAAATCCGGAAGGACTTAAGAAAATCCTGCAGTACGAAAAACGCTGCGGAATTACTTCCTACTGCCCGACATCGATGACATTTCCAAAAGAACGGCTCCGCCAGATTTTTGCTTCAATCAAGGGTGCACAGACAGAAGACGGTGCGACGGTTGTCGGTATCAATATGGAAGGTCCGTTTCTTGATCCTGCCAAAAAGGGTGCACATGTTGAGAAATGGATCGCAGCACCGGATGTGGCATTTGTAAGAGAACTGAATCAGGATGCAGATGGTCTGGTGCGTCTTGTTACACTTGCTCCGAATATGGACGGCGCAGAAGAATTTATAAAGGAAATGCACGAAGAGGTCTGCATTTCACTGGGACATACAGCAGCAGATTATGATTGCGCATCAAGAGCAATGAAGCTTGGTGCGCATCATGTTACGCATCTTTACAATGCGATGCAGCCTTTTGGACACAGAGCACCGGGACTGATCGGTGCGGCAATGGATGATCCGGAGTGCATGGTTGAGTTGATCTGCGACGGATATCACATTCATCCGTCTGCAATCCGCGCAGCATTTCGGATGTTCGGACCGGAGCGTGTGATTCTCATCAGTGATTCTATGCGTGCGACAGGGATGGAAAATGGTACATATGAGCTTGGAGGACAGGAAGTAACTGTTAAGGATCGAAAAGCAGTTCTGAAAGATGGTACGCTTGCCGGTTCTGCGACGAATCTTTATGGATGTATGTGCAAAGCCGTAGAATTTGGAATTCCACTGGAACAGGCGATTATGGCGGCGACCGCAAATCCTGCCAGAAGTATTGGAATATTTGACCGTGTTGGTTCTATTCGAATCGGAAAGCAGGCGGACTTACTGCTTGTAAGTGAAAATCTTGAATTAAAGAGAGTTATTTAAATACCTGTCATTGTATTTCAGAATTAAATGCGTTATGATAATAAGAAAAGATAAAGATATAGAAAATACAGCAGGTGGAGTCAATGGATAAGAGGGTATTGCGCGAACGAATGCGCAAAAAGCAACAGCAGATAAGACGGCGGCAGATGATGAAAAAGGGTGCATATGTCGTTGCAGTTATTTTGGTACTGATTTTTGTAATCCGCGGAATCATTCTTCCGGTCATTAACAGAGCCGGTGGCGGAAATACAGAGAAGCCGCAGCAGGTACAGGCAGAGACAGACAGCACAACTACTGACAGCAGTTCGGACAGTACAGATACAGGAGATACGAGTACAGAAACAAACGCGGCAATACGCCAGCCGGTCAAAGGGCAGAGTGATCTGACGAAAGCGGCACAGCTTACAGCCGGATGGCATGACGATGAAAACGGCAAATGGTATCAGAATGCAGATGGCACATATTTCGCCGGCGGTATGCAGGAAATCGATGGTTCTACATATTACTTTGATGATAACGGTTACATAAAGACCGGATGGGTGGAAGTCGGATTTGATGATTATTACTTCAACGATGATGGTACTTATGATCCGAGTCAGCATAAGACACGAATTGCATTTACTTTTGATGATGGTCCGGGAGAATACACTGATGAACTTCTTGACTGTCTGGAAGAAAACAATGCACATGCGACATTCTTTATGCTTGGACAGAATGTAGGAAGCTGGGAATCCACAGTACAGCGTATGGCAGATATCGGCTGTGAGATCGGCAGCCATTCCTGGGATCACCCGAATCTTTATGATCTGAGTATGGACTCTGTGGCAAAAGAGTTTTCCGATACAGATGCAGCACTTGAAAAAGCCTGTGGACAGAAAGCAAGTGTGGCACGTGCGCCTTATGGCAACTGGAGTGATGATATCATTTCTACTGTAGGTAAACCGTTTTTTACATGGTCACTGGATTCTATGGACTGGAGTTATCTGGATGTAAACAAGGACTATGATGCAGTTATGAATGGTGACCTTACAGATGGTTCTATCATTCTGATGCATGATATTCATGAACCTTCTGTACAGGCGGCAATCAAGATGATTCCGGAACTTGTGCAGAAAGGATATAAGCTGATGACTGTCAGCGAGCTGGCAGCAGCGAAGGGAGTTACCTTACAGGGTGCCAATTATTCTGATTTCTGGGACAGCTCCCTGCAGAAGGGAATCGTTGCAGGATACAGCGGAAATACCACAGATACATCCGGTGATGAAAGCACAGATGGTACGGATACTTCTAATGACGGAAGTACAGATACATCGGATGGAAGTTCTGACGATGGCTCTTCCGATGATGAATCTTCAGATGATGGTTCCTACGATGACGGAAGTTCCGATGACGGATATTCAGATGACAGCTCCTACGATGACGGAAGTTATGATGAAGGCGATTATTCGGAGGAGTAATACGAAATAAAGTAACTTACAAAAGAGGACATGAATGGCAGGGAAGTACAGATACGTTCCTGCCGGACAAGTTCTCTTTTTTTACGTTTTCTGTAGTTTTTTTCTTACAGACTTCTTGTTGTTTTAATTGACGGGAACTATATGGATTGGTATAATGTGTCTATAAAAATACGAAAGATTGGCATTAATCATGTGCATAATGCCGATGAAGAATCAGAAAGTAACAAATTAACAATTAAGGGAGGTACGTTTGAATGGGAGAGAAGTTGCAGTTTACAGAGCTGGATCAGTATCTGTTCGGACAGGGAACCCATTATGACATTTATAAAAAGCTCGGAGCGCATCCTACGATGCGGGGACGCAAAAAAGGTGTCTATTTTGCGGTGTGGGCACCGAATGCCAGATCTGTTTCTGTAGTGGGTGATTTTAATGAATGGGATATTCAGAAGAACCCAATGCAGAAGACAGGACCGATCGGAGTCTATGAGACCTTTATACCTGAGGCAAAGATTGGTGACCTTTACAAATTTTATATTATCGGTTATCACGGTGAGGAAATTTACAAAGCTGATCCATATGGTAATGAAGCGGAGCTTCGTCCGGGAACAGCATCCAGAATTACAGATATTTCCGGTTATAAATGGAAAGATACTACCTGGATGAAACACCGTCCGGAATTTAATGAGAAAAAGAGTCCGATGGCAATTTATGAAGTTCATCCCGGTTCATGGAAGAAACATGAAGCAAAGGATGAGGACGATCCGGGCTTTTACAATTATCGTGAACTGGCACATGAGCTGGCTGCTTATGTGAAGAAAATGGGCTATACTCATGTCGAACTGATGGGAATTGCAGAGCATCCGTTTGACGGCTCCTGGGGCTATCAGGTAACCGGTTATTATGCACCGACTTCCCGCTACGGAACAGCAGAAGATTTCAAATATATGATTGATTATCTTCATCGTAATAAGATAGGTGTGATCCTTGACTGGGTTCCGGCACATTTCCCGAAGGATGCACACGGACTTGCAAACTTTGACGGAACGGCTGTTTATGAACATGAAGACCCGAGACAGGGAGAGCACCCGGATTGGGGAACGAAGATTTACAACTACGGCCGGCCGGAGGTCAAAAACTTTCTGATCGCCAATGCGCTTTTCTGGATAGAGGAATGCCATGTAGACGGTCTGCGTGTCGATGCGGTTGCATCCATGCTGTATCTGGATTACGGCAAGAAAGATGGGGAATGGGTTGCCAATAAATATGGTGACAACAAAAATCTCGAAGCAATCGAATTTTTCAAACATCTGAATACAGTTGTGCTTGGCAGGAATCATGGTACTGTCATGATTGCAGAGGAATCAACGGCATGGCCGCTGGTTACCGGTAAGGCAGAGGACGGTGGACTCGGTTTCTCGCTGAAGTGGAATATGGGATGGATGAACGATTTCCTTGAATACATGAAGCTGGATCCGTATTTCCGTAAAGACAATCACAATAAGATGACCTTCTCCATGACGTATGCATACAGTGAAAATTATGTACTTGTTATTTCTCATGATGAGGTTGTTCATCTGAAATGCTCAATGCTCAACAAGATGCCTGGATATCCGGATGATAAGTTCCGTAATCTGAAAGCTGCATATGCATTTATGTTGTTCCATCCGGGCAAGAAACTTCTGTTTATGGGACAGGAGTTCGGGCAACTCCGTGAATGGAGTGAGGAGAGAGAACTTGACTGGTATCTCCTGAAAGAAGAAAAGCATCAGGATCTTCAGAATTTTGTGAAGACACTTCTTCATATATATACGAAGTACCCGGCACTGTATGCAGCCGACAATGATCCGGAAGGCTTTGAATGGATCAATGCGGATGATGCATACAGAAGCATTTTTAGCCTGATAAGAAAATCACCGACGAAGCGAAATAATCTTCTGTTTGTGGTAAACTACACACCGGTCGACAGGCCGGATTATCGTGTAGGAGTTCCGAAGAAAAAACAGTACAAGCTGATCATGGATGAAAACGGACTCCTCGACAAACCAAAGATTTTTAAAGCAGAAGAACAGGAATGTGATCACAGAGAATATTCGTTCAATTATTCTCTCCCGGGATATGGAGTCGCAGTATTTACTTATTAATCCTGTACAAAAGCGATGGTAAAATCACTGGTTAATTGTATGTAAAAGCCATTGCTTTTTCTGTGAAGATAGGTTATACTGAACGCGACCGAAAGGTATGAGATAGCTAAGAAATATATAATTTAAATAATAAAATTCTGAAAGGAGAAATAAAAATGAAAGTATCCAATATTAAAGACATTGAAAAATTCTTCGAAGTAGTAGATAGCTGCAGCGGTAAGGTAGAACTGGTAACAGGTGAAGGAGACAGACTGAACCTCAAATCCAAACTTTCCCAGTATGTATCTCTTGCAAACATCTTCTCCGGCGGAGAAATTCCGGAACTTGAGATCGTTGCATATGAGAAAGAAGATATCGACAAACTTCTCAGCTTCATGATCAATGGCTGATCTTAATGAATAATAAGAGTCTCTGTGGACATTATAACCAGGGGGTATAAATGCCTCCTGGTTAAATTACGTTATGAGTTAGCGACATAAAACAAATAAACAAGAGTTACTTTGTCTTCGGGCAGAAAGAGAGGAAATGCAACCATGGAAAAAACTAAAATTGACATTATTTCCGGATTTCTTGGAGCCGGTAAAACAACACTGATCAAAAAGCTTCTGAAAGACGCATTTCAGGGTGAGCAGGTTGTACTGATTGAAAACGAATTCGGTGAAATCGGTATTGATGGTGGTTTCCTGAAAGAAGCAGGAATTCAGATCCGTGAAATGAATTCAGGATGTATCTGCTGCTCACTGGTTGGTGATTTTGGTGCATCTCTGAAAGAAGTAATCAGCAAATATCATCCGGACCGAATCTTGATCGAGCCATCCGGTGTCGGCAAATTATCTGATGTTATCAAGGCTGTACAGGGTGTTGAAGAAGAGACAGGGCTTGTACTGAACAGCTACACAACTGTTGTCGATGCAAAGAAATGCAAAATGTATATGAGAAACTTTGGTGAGTTCTTTAACAATCAGGTAGAATATGCCGGAGCAATCATCATGAGCCGTACTGATATCGTAGATGAAGCAAAAGCACAGGCATCTCTGGAACTTCTCCGTGAGATCAATGCAAAAGCTGCAATCATCACTACACCGATTGAAAAACTGGACGGAAAGAAACTTCTTGATGTTATGGAACATCCGGTATCCCTTGCGCAGGAACTGATGGAAGAAGAGGAAGTATGCCCGGAATGCGGACATGTACATGAACATGGCGAACATCACCATCACGATCATGATCATGAAGAACATGAGCATCATCATGACCATGAATGTGGATGCGGACATGATCACGATCACGAAGAACATGAGCATCATCATGACCATGAATGTGGATGCGGACATGATCATCATGACCATCACCATCATCATGCAGATGAAGTATTTACAAGCTGGGGTCGTGAGACAATCAGGAAATTTACAAGAGAAAATCTTGAGAAAATGCTTGAAGCTCTTTCTGCATCAGACGAGTATGGTATCATTCTTCGTGCAAAAGGTATGCTTCCGGCAGAAGATGGAACATGGATCTACTTTGATATGGTTCCTGAAGAAACAGAAATCCGCGAAGGCGCACCGGAATACACAGGCCGTCTCTGCGTAATCGGATCAAAACTGAAAGAGGACAAACTGGCTGAACTTTTTGGCCTGTAATGATGGAGGATAATACAGATCATGAATGAAATCACAGTACCGATTTATTTAATGACCGGTTTTCTGGAGAGCGGTAAAACATCGTTCTTAAGCTTCACGATCCAACAGGATTATTTTCACACAGATGGAAAAACACTTCTGATCCTCTGTGAAGAGGGCGAAGAAGAATATGATCCGGCAATTCTGAAAGCAAACAATACGGTTGTGGAAGTCATCGAAAACGAAGAAGATTTTACAACAGACCGCCTTGTTGCAATGGATATTCTTCATCAGCCGGAGCGTGTCATCATAGAATATAATGGCATGTGGCTGGTAAGTAATTTTGAGAAGATGCAGCTTCCGAAAGGCTGGGGAGTCGAACAGCAGATCACATGTGTCGATGGCAGCACTTTCCAGATGTATATGGCAAATATGAAATCCATTTTTATGGATATGATCAAAAATACAGATATGGTTATCTTTAACCGCTGCAAGAAAGAAGATCCGCTTCCGACTTACCGCCGTGGAATCAAAGTTGCCAACCAGAGAGCCGAAGTCATTTTTGAGGATGAAGAAGGCGAACTTGGTGATATCTTCCAGGATGAGATGCCATTCGATATGAACGCACCGGTTATCGAGATTCTGCCTGAAGATTATGGTATCTGGTTTGTTGATGCGATGGATCATCCAGAAAACTATGAAGGTAAAACTGTCAAATTCAAAGCAAGAGTCATGAAACCGCGCGGAATGGGAAGCAAATTCTTTGTTCCGGGACGTACAGCCATGACCTGTTGTGCGGACGATACGACTTTCCTCGGCTATGTATGCAAGAGTGCTTATGCACCGAAGCTCACAGCCGGACAGTGGGTAGAAGTCACTGCAAAAGTCGGTATTGAGAAGCGTAACGAATACCAGGGCGAAGAGGGCATTGTTTTGGATGCAGAATACGTGGAGGCTTGTGAGCCGCTGGCAGATGAGATGGTTTACTTTAATTAACACAGTGAGGAAATAACAATGTATCTGATCGTAGGTTTGGGAAATCCCGGAAGGCAGTATGAAGCGACACGCCATAATATGGGATTTGATGTAATAGACAAGCTTGTGGAAGAATATCAGGTTCCGCAGGCAGGCGTGAAATTTAATGCCATGTACGGAAAGGGAAGAATCGGCGGACAGCCAGTGATCCTGATGAAACCGCTTTCCTATATGAACTTAAGCGGCGGACCGATCCGGGAGATGGCAAACTACTTCAAGATCGATCCGGAGACAGAGATGATCGTCGTTTATGATGATATTGATCTTGATCCGGGACAGCTCCGCATCCGCAAAAAAGGCAGTGCGGGCGGTCATAACGGAATCAAACACATTATACAGCAGCTCGGAACACAGAACTTTGTGCGTATCAAAGTTGGTGTTGGTGCGAAGCCAAAGGGCTGGGATCTGGCTGATTATGTGCTGGGAAGATTTGATAAGGATGACCGTGCCCTTGTCGAAGAAGCGCAGGAGAGAGCGTGCAAAGCAGTTGAACTGATTCTGACAGACAGCGTGGACGCAGCCATGAATGAATATAACAAGAAAACGGGGAATGTATGAAAACATTTTTGCAGCCTCTGCAAAGTCTTGCAGAGATCGAAGAAATTGAAAAACAGGCAAAAAAGAATCATGGAATTCTGGAAGTCAGTGGTTGTATAGAGTCCCAGAAAGCTCATCTTATGTATGGGCTTTCCGGGCTTTTTCCATCTCATCTGGTAATTGCGGCAGATGAAAAGACAGCAAAAGATCTTTACGAGGATTACCGCTTTTATGATAAGCGTGTTTATTATTATCCGGCAAAGGATCTGCTCTTCTTTCAGGCAGATATTCACGGAAACCTTCTGATACGTCAGCGCATGCAGGTTATCCGTGCGCTTCTGGAACGGCAGGAAGAGATTACGGTCGTTACCAGTATTGATGGCTGTATGGATTATCTACTTCCGCTGGAAAAGATTGAAAAACAGCTCATACATTTCCGTAATGACAGCAGCCTTGATATGGACAAACTGACAGCAGCACTGGTTCATATGGGATATGAGCGCGTCGGACAGGTAGAGATGCCGGGACAGTTTTCAATAAGAGGTGGTATCATTGATATTTATTCTCTTACCGAAGAAAATCCATGGCGAATCGAACTCTGGGGAGATGAGATTGATTCCATCCGAAGCTTTGACGCACAGAGCCAGAGATCTCTGGAAAATCTGGATGAGATTATGATCTATCCGGCAGCAGAGCAGCCGATCGAAAAGGGCGAGGTTACTTTTATTGATTATTTCAAAGACGGAGATTCGATGCTCTTTCTGGATGAATTAAATCATCTGGAAGAAAATGCGAAGGCAGTCGAAGAAGAATTTCAGCAGAGCTGCCGGAACCGTCAGGAAAAAGGCGAGACGACACTTTCCGGTAACTGGATGTGCTCCTGGGAAGAACTGTGCAAAAAGCTCAACAGACGTAACTGTATCGGGCTTTCCCTTCTTGATCCGCGTAAATCCGGATGGAAGATCACAGGACAGTTTAATCTGACCGTAAAATCTATGAATTCATACCAGAGCAGCTTTGAGCTTCTGGTGAAGGATCTGAAACAGTACAAAAAAGAGGGCTACCGGATTGTGCTTCTTTCCGGATCAAGAACCCGTGCCGAACGTCTCGCAAAAGATCTGCAGGACGAAGGTTTAAGCGCTTTTTACGGGAAAGATTCGGATCGCATTCTGGAACCTGGCGAGATCATGGTTGTTTATGGCCATGCGAGAAAAGGGTTTGAATACCCGATGGTCAAATTTGCAGTGATCACAGAGACGGATATTTTCGGTAAAGAGCAGAAGAAGCGCAAAAAGAAAAAAGAATATAACGGAAAGCGTATTCAGGACTTTTCTGAATTGTCGATCGGCGATTTTGTTGTCCATGAAAAGCATGGACTCGGCATTTATCGTGGTATCGAAAAGGTTGCGGTCGACAAGGTTGCGAAGGATTATATCAAGATTGAATACCGAAACGGAAGTAACCTCTATATTCTTGCAACACAGCTTGATGCACTGCAGAAATATTCCGGGGCGGAGACTGCGAAGCCCCCGAAACTGAACCGCCTCGGCGGTCAGGAATGGAAAAAGACCAAATCAAAGGTCAAAGGTGCAGTCCGAAACATTGCCCGTGAGCTGGTCGAACTTTATGCGGTACGTCAGGAAAAAGAAGGTTATGTCTGTGGCCCTGACACTGTCTGGCAGCGGGAGTTTGAAGAAATGTTTCCGTATGAGGAGACAGAGGATCAGCTCTCCGCCATCGAAGATACGAAGCGGGACATGGAAAGCACAAAGATCATGGATCGTCTTGTGTGTGGGGATGTCGGCTACGGCAAGACAGAGGTTGCACTTCGTGCCGCATTTAAAGCGGTGCAGGAGAGCCGTCAGGTAGTCTATCTCGTTCCTACAACGATTCTTGCACAGCAGATTTATAATACTTTTATTCAGCGAATGAAAGAGTTTCCGGTACGTGTAGACCTGCTCTGCCGTTTCCGTACACCTGCACAGCAGAAAAAAACCATCGAAGATCTCAAAAAAGGGCAGGTAGATATTGTCGTAGGTACGCACCGTGTACTTTCAAAGGATGTAGAATACAAAAATTTAGGACTTCTGATCATTGATGAGGAGCAGCGTTTCGGCGTGGCCCACAAAGAAAAAATCAAGCAGCTGAAAAAAGACATCGATGTACTGACACTGACGGCAACACCGATTCCGCGAACCCTTCATATGAGTATGATCGGTATTCGTGATATGAGTGTCCTGGAGGAGCCGCCGATGGATCGTGTGCCGATCCAGACGTACGTTATGGAGTATGATGAAGAGACCGTCCGTGAGGCGATTAACCGTGAGCTTCGAAGAGGCGGACAGGTATATTATGTTTATAACCGTGTCAATGACATTGCAGATGTGGCTGCCAGAATCGCGAAACTTCTTCCGGAGGCGAGGGTGGATTTTGCACATGGACAGATGAGCGAGCGTGAACTTGAAGCTGTCATGTTTGCATTCATCAATGGAGATATCGATGTGCTTGTTTCGACTACGATCATTGAGACAGGCCTGGATATTTCCAATGTAAATACCATGATCATACATGATTCAGACAGATATGGACTTTCACAGCTTTATCAGCTGCGAGGAAGAATCGGACGCTCAAACCGTACGGCATATGCGTTTTTGATGTACCGCAGAAATACCATGCTGAAAGAAACAGCAGAAAAGCGTCTGTCAGCGATTCGCGAATATACGGATCTCGGAAGCGGATTCAAGATTGCGATGCGTGATCTGGAGCTTCGAGGAGCGGGAAATCTTCTGGGGGCAGAGCAGCATGGACATATGAATGCGGTCGGTTATGACCTTTACTGTAAGATGCTCAGCGAGGCGGTCAAAGAGGCAAAGGGGATTCATACCATGGAGGATTTCGAGACAACGATTGATCTGAACATGGATGCGTTTATACCGGATTCTTATATCAGCAACGAATATCAGAAGCTGGATATTTACAAACGAATCGCCGGGATCGAGACGCAGCAGGATTATGACGATATGCTGGAAGAACTTTTGGACCGTTTTGGCGAGATGCCAAAGGCAGTAATGAACCTGCTTTCCATTGCGCGGCTGAAAGCGCTTGCACATCGCTGTTATGTGACAGAAATCAAACAGATCGGAAGAGATATGAAGATCACTTTGTATGAAAATGCAAAACTGAATCCGGTTGGGTTCCCTGCACTGATGCAGAAATACAGACGCGGTCTTCAGTTCAAAAACGAGCAGGAACCGAAGATTTTATTTACACCGGAGGGAAGCGGAAATGTGCTGACAGCCCTTACGGATCTGCTGACAGAGCTTGAACAGCTTGTAGAAGAATAAAACCGGCTGCATGAAGAGTATAAACTGTGAAATATCAGTGAAAATAGCTGGTTTTTGTGATTTTTCTTGCCCTGTCGAGGAAAAAAGTTTATACTCTTATTTATATGAATTCATGCAGTGATGGAGGATAAAATGAAAACAATGACAAAGAAAACAGCAGTTGTAGCGCTTGCCGGTGTGATGGCAGCAGGAATGCTCACAGGCTGTGGTGAAAAAGAATTAGATGGAACAAAGACAGTTGCAACTGTAGATGGTACAGAGATCCCGCTTGGTATGTTAAGCCTTTCTGTCAGAGAGGGTCAGGCGCAGGCAGAGGCGATGTACAAGAGCTTTATGGGCGGATCTGATTATTCTATCTGGGGTACAGAGGCAGAGGAAGGCAAGACTTATGGCGAGCAGGCAGTGGAGCAGGCTCTGGAAGATATTGAGTTGATGTGTATCCTTAAGGAAAAAGCAGCTGATTATGATGTAGAGATCACAGAAGATGACGAGAAGGCAATCGCCGATGCGGCAGCAGCCTTTATGAGCGCAAATACAGAAGACACCCTGAAAACTCTGGCAGTTACAGAAGATCAGGTGAAGACATATCTGGAACTTGAGACATATAAGAGCAGAATGCATGATCCGATCATTGCTGATGTAGACAAGAATGTTTCTGATGAGGAAGCACAGCAGTCTTCTTTTAACTATGTAAGCATCAGTACATCTGACCTGAGCGATGATGAGATCAAACAGAAAAAAGAAGATGCGCAGAAGATCCTTGACGGACTGAATGCAGATCCAGATGGAGATTTCGGTGAAATTGCAAAATCCGTAGATGACTCTTATACAGTACTGAGCGGTTCTTTTGATACAAATGAAGATGCGTCAGAAGAGGAATCTGATGACGAAGATGAGACTACAGCATCTTCCAGTAATTATCCGGATGAGGTAATGAAAGTTCTCCGTACACTGAAAGACGGCGAAGTCGGCCCGGATGTTATTGAGGCAGATTCTGCTTACTACGTAGTCAAACTTGACAAAGTAAACGACGAAGATGCGACAGCTACAAAGAAAGAATCCATTATCTCTACCAGAGAAAATGAGCTGTATACAGAGACTACAGACAAATGGATGGATGAAGCTGACATCAAAGTTGAGAAGAAAGTTCTGAAGACACTGAAAGTTACAGACAATCATAAATTCACAATTCAGACAGCAGCAGAAGACACTACAGACGAGACAGCAGAAGTAACTGAAACACCAGAGGTAACAGAAGCAGCAGACGCTACTGAGACACCGGAGGTAACGGAAGCAGCAGATGCTACAGCTACTCCGGAAGTTACAGAAGCACCTTCCTATGACACTGATTCATCCCTTGAAGTCAAAGATGGCGATACAGTCAATATTGACTATGTAGGAAAGATTGACGATGTTGAGATCG
>OLQG01000050.1_pt1 | contig 97031 bp, 90 predicted proteins | sample 1672221 | NCBI WGS metagenome assembly OLQG01 (sample SAMEA3136660, study PRJEB25190) | human gut metagenome | biome: human gut; feature: human-associated habitat; material: faeces | place: Austria | collected 2013
ATTGTTTACAATCGCCAAAGCATACACATCGAAGCAGTAAGAAGTATCCGCAAGGACTTTAATTTCTCGATGTGTTTGAGTATATTTGAACACATTTTGAGTGGCATAATAGATCAGTGTTTGGGAACAGAGCAAAAGTATCCGCTGAGGAATTAGCGTATATGAAGGAACAATTGGATAATGACAGGGGATTTTTCGAGAATGTAAATGCAAAGTCAAAGCTTATAGAGGCTGATTTTGATGAGCTGGAGAAATCAAGACAGCTTGAGGAGTCATCCCTTAAGCAGCTGAATGATAATGCAAATAATGTGGTGGAATTTTCAAAGGACAGCATGGATGCCATATCAGCCTTAAACGACAGCTTTACAGAGTGTGTAAAGGCGGCTGCGGACAATCTTACAAGCCTTGAGAGTGCAGCAAAGGCAATTGCCACACAGCATGAGGATACATGTGCGCTTGTCGAAAACAATAAGCATTTTACAGCTCCGGCTAAGAGCTTGTCAGAGACATCGGACAGGCTTGAGGAGCATGTGGATAGCTGTGCGGATATAGCTGCGCAGATGAAGGAGCAGAATAAGCAGATGAGTGTTCTCTCACTCAATGCTGCTATAGAGGCGGGCATGCTTGGAGAGCAGGGAAAGCTGTTCGTGGAGGCTGCTGAGAGTATAAGGGAGGCATCTGTTTCATATGACAGTGCAATTGATGCTGTGAAACAGGAGCTTTCAGAGGCAAAAGCTGAGATTAGTGCACTTAAAGAGCAGGTGAGCCACCTTGTAGGGCTTCTAAAGGACAACAATGTTGCCACGACAAGGCTCATGAAGCAGGGAGTGGAGCTCAATCATGTGTTTTCACAGTGTGATGAGATTTCAGTTGACATGATAGAAGCGTGCAGACAGCAGATTGTGTCAATCCGCAATACACAGGAGGAGATTATCAAGTTTGAGGAGCGCAATAAGCTGCAGATAGAGGATGCATACGCAGAAATTTCGACTCAGAGGAAAAATTCAGTAGAAATAAAATCAACTGTGGACAAGGTGCTTGACTACAGCAGGGAGAGAGTAAGATAACAGGACAGATATGCAGACTGTGAGTGTCATGCATTTTTATGAGTGAAATATAAAAAGACATCAACCGGTGTAAATTCCGGATGATGTCTTTTTGAGTTGAAAGCTGCAATTATTAAATCAAACACGAACCTTGCTGTTTGCTGTATCCTGGAAGCTTCCGCTCTTCTGCGGCAGATGCATCCAGTTTTTGATGTAGACCACATTGTACATAACGAAAGCAAGCATAAAGGCTGTAGAAACGTCAAATACTGAGTGCTGTTTGATAAACATGGTAGACAGTATAATCAGAACACAAAGCACTAAGGATGCGTGCTGAACGTGCTTTTTATCCTTGAAATAGCTGCTGTGCATCACCGCAAAATGAATTCCAAGCGAATTGTATACGTGAATGCTCGGAAACAGGTTCGTCGGTGTGTCAGTGGAGTAAAGCCACTCGCAAAGCGCTGTAAACATATTGTGGTGCGTGAAATAATAAGGCCTTAAATTGTGACCATTCGGGTAGAGCGTTGATATAACCAAAAATACGGTCATACCGGTGTATAAAAACGCACACAGTCTGTAAAATTCTTTTTTGTCATGTAATGCCGTGAAAGCAATTCCAAAGGCCACATAGCCAAACCACATGATATAAGGAATAACAAAGTATTCACAAAACGGTATATAATCATCTATCGGAAGATGAATCAAGTGATAATGTGTGGTAACAGTGCGTTCTAAATATCCAAACCAGGTCAGATATATGATAAAGTATGATAAAATCCACACATGCTTGTAGCGGTTGAAAAGCTCTATAAGCTTATTCTGTATTTTCTTCATAAAACCACCTTTTTAATCCGCTTGAAATTATAACACTGAAAAATAATTCAAACAACACCAAAACAAAAGACTTAATAAATTTTATGAAAAAATTAATAATTAAGACCTTATATAATGAGCTTTTTGTGAAATATTTATCTGCAGCAAAAAGCATAGGATATAACCTGTGGGCTAATCTGCATAAAGAATGCTAAAATCCCATGGTGCAAGAGCTATACAATCGCCTGCTGATACAGTACTGTCATCGCAAAGCTTCTTGAGACCGTCTGCATAGCAGGTAACAGTCTGCTCATCATCCGAGTAGTTAAGCAGATAAATGATTTTTTCTCCCTGCATATTGGTGCCGCGCTTTATGACAACGGGATAAGAAGCATCAAATTCATTTTTTGGCTCGCCGAAGAAAAGCTTTAGGGCTTCTATCAGTGTGTCCTCACCAAAAAGTGTGGCAAGATACATGGCGCGTCCTTTGCCATAAGAGTTTTCTGTGATAGCTGCGTGTACTCCCCAGTGCTTGTGCTCATATATAGCAACAGGTGTGGCAGTGGTACAGTCGACCATCTCCATCCAGTCACGCGCTTTTGATGATTTGCCACCACAGGTTACGGTGACATCGTCAGGCAGGGTGAACTCATCGTACTGTATGCCGAGAGCCTTGTTTATAATATAAGGCTGCACGTCATGGCGTATTTTAAGGTGTTCATCTGAAAAAGCAGATTTAAACGTCACCACCATATTGCCACCGTTTGCAACAAATTCATTTAAGGCATTGAGCACATCATCTGTTGCGCTATAGAGTGCAGGCACAAGTATATTCTCATATGAAGCAAAAAGTGCCGGGTCGGCAGGAATCACGTCGTACTCAATGTTCATCAGATACAGGGCATCGCAAAGCCATCTGAAAACGGTATTGTAATTGGAGTCACTTTCGTTGTTCAGCTTAAATTCATTGAGTCCTGTAAGAGAAGAGTTGTCAGCAATAATCGCAAACTTGTTTGTCTTTTTTAAATTGACCAGCCTGTGTCCGTATTTTTTTAGTTCGTTTCCGATAACACTGCACTCCTTATAAAGCCGGTTCGGTCTAAGGTCGTGGGAGAGCACGCCCTTCCAGTAGCTTTCTATGGCATTGTGGATAGAATGCCAGTGCCAGTATTCAACCATGCATGCACCGTTTGCAATGTGGCTTATGGCCTGCAGACGCAGTTGTCCCGGATAAGGAAGCCATGGGTGATTTCCGGCAGCCTCGGTCTCAAGTACCAGATAATTATCACCTTTTATGCCTCTTGCAATATTGCCGCAGGCGGTAATCTCGCGGCCGCTCAGATTGCTCTGGGAAGGGTGATATATATCGCAGCCTGCGATATCCATACACTTGGCAGCCTCGTACTGATTGACCTCCGGCTGTATGCCGTAAGAGTAATCGTGCCATTCAAAGTCGAAATTGTGAGTGATGAACTGGTCATCTCTCTTGTATTTTTTGACGATATCGGCCTGCCATGCAAAAAAGTCTGTCACGAGCTTTCTCTGGAATTTTTTGTATTCCGCATCAAGACTCATATTTATGGTACCGCGGATATCAGGAAAGGCATTCCAGTCATCCACACGGTTGCTCCAGTAATCAAGTCCAAACTCCCTGTTAAACTCGTCAATGTCAGGAAATTCATTTTTCAGATATTCTACGAATTTAGCCTGTGCGCATTTGGAACAGGTGTCATAGGGCTTTGTCTCATTGTCGAGCTGGAAGCCGATCACGCAGTCGTAGTCCTTTACCTGCTCCATGAGCTTTTCAATGATAATCTGTGCATGGTGCAGATAGTCAGGGTTTGTGATATCCATGTTCTGGCGGTGGCCGTAGAGCTCTTTGCCGTTATGTGTTACAGCGAGAATATCGGGATATTTTTTTGCAAGCCATGATGGAATAGCATATGTAGGTGTTCCGACAATGACCTTCAGCTTATATTTTGCTGCGCAGTCAAGCATGCGGTGCAGGTGTGTAAAATCAAATACTCCCTCCTCAGGCTCCCATGTGCTCCAGGTGGATTCGGCAATCCTGATAACATTCATGCCGGCATCGCGTATCATCTTAAAATCTGTTTCTATGCGGTCGTAAGGCATATATTCGTCGTAATATGCCACACCATATAATATTTCGTTAAAATTCATTTATATGTACCTCCAATAGTTATACCATAAATATACGTTAGTAAATAAATGGTGTAAATATTAAATCATCAGAAAACAAAATGTTGAGCGAATATGCGTGGAAGAATGAGTCAGTTGCGCAAAAATTGCATGTCTAGGATGACAAGTGTATGAAGATAGGTTATAATGAAAAACAATAGAGTTGCGCAACAAATAAAAGTTGTTCAGTGATTAATCACATTTAGATGAAAGAGGCGGCAGAATGAGTAACAATATCACGATATCAGATGTAGCAGAGGCACTTGGCGTTTCAAAGACAACAGTAAGCAGGGCTATATCGGGAAAGGGCAGGATAGGCGCTGCAACAAGAAAAAGAGTGCTTGAATATATACAGGAGCATGATTATAAACCTAATGTAATAGCCAGGGGGCTTGCACAGTCAAAGACATTTAATATATGTGTGGTGATGCCGGGGGATTATGCACTTGTCGATCTGCCTTTTTTCCAGGAAGCTATAATGGGGATTCAGGAGATAGCAGGTATGATGGAATACGACCTTTTGCTTTGTATAGGCTCAGGCAATGATATGGCGGGGCTTAGGCGTATCATACAGAATCATAAGGTGGATGGAGTGGTGCTGCTTCGCACGATGGTAGATGATCCACAGGTGACATTCTTGCAGGAGCGCAGGATACCGTTTGTCACAGCTGGCTCATGCAAATATAAGGATGTAAAGCAGATTGACCATGACCATAGAAGTGCCTGCAGGGAGCTGACATCAATTATGCTCATGCGTGGCATGAAAAATATGGCGCTTCTAGGTGGAAGCGAGGATATTGTTGTAAATCAGACCAGATACGCAGGCGTAGTGGATGCCCATGAGCAGTTTGGAAAGAAAATAAATGACAATCTTGTATTTTTAAACCTTGAAGGAAAAGCATATGTCGAAAAGGCTGTAGATGATGCAATTGACAGAGGCTGCGACTGTCTGCTGTGTATGGATGATGCAGTCTGTGCGCAGGCCATGAGACGGCTCCGCGAAAGGCATATAAAGGTGCCGCAGCAGGTGAAGGTGGCTTCATTTTACAACAGCTCAGTGCTGGAAAATAATGTGCCGTCCATTACATCGCTTTCATTTGATTCAAAGGAGCTTGGAGCAAGAGCCTGCAAGAATCTGCTCAGACAGATAGAGGGTGAAGAGACTGAGAACAGGACACTTCTGCCGTATGAGGTAGTGTTAAAGGAGTCCACACAGTAAATAGTAAAAGCCGGAGCCGACAGATTGTCAGACTCCGGCTTTTGTTTTATATGGTTTTAAAACTGTTAAATCATCGCCAGATAAACCGTTGCGAGTGACACAACAATCTGGATAATTGCAAATCTGAAAACAACCTGTGCATTTGACCAGCCGAGCTTCTTTCTGACGTGGTCATGGATAGGAGTTGTGGTATTCTTTAAAATATGTATCTTCAAAAATCTAAGAAGAGAAACCTTTACGAGTCCAAGTCCACCGTCGATGATAAGCACGAGGGCTGCCAGTATGTAGATGAATGGGCTTTGTGATTTAAGCGCACAAATAGCTATGAATATACCCATGGCTCTTGAGCCCGCATCACCCATCAAAAGCTTGCTTGGTGTGGCATTGTACCACAGATATCCGAGCAGACATACCGCAAATAATAAAATACAATAGTTGAAGCTATCAGCTATTTTAAGCACTGAATCAAGCACGAAGAAAGTCATTATGGTAATGATGGTAAGTGTTCCGGAAAGACCATCAACACCGTCTGAACAGTTTGTGACATTGATTGATACCCAGACTAAGATGACTGTGAGTATTCCAAACACAACAGGTGGAATATTTACAGAGCCGCCAAATATGGCAAAGGTGATTGTGCTTGAGTTGAAATGCAGATACACAACTGCCACAACAATGGCAACCGCAAAATCGAGTGCGCCCTTTAAATACTCGCCCCATGGCTTTTCTGCCGCATCGTCAAAGTAGCCTGTGAGCATCTCAATAACTATAAGCACAAGATAAATGGCAATCTCCGCATTGATTTGTGAGAAAAGCAGTGCCGATATCACAAACGTGAATATAAAGATAATACCGGCTCCTCTCGGCTTCCCGGCTGAAAGCTTTCCGTCCACAGCAAACTGTCTGCCGAGGTCCTTTGGTAAAAATTTATTTAATTTTGCAATAGCAATACATGTGAGTGCGAATGCAAAAATCACTCCGATGAAAGCTATTATCGACATATCTGCCGAAGTCAAATAAGAAATCATATAGTCCTCCTTTGATATTGTATTACAACCTCATTCATTATATTAGTCTGACAAAAAAAAGTAAAGTTTTACTTGCAATTTTAAATAATTGTGTTATTATACTTATATGCTTTAAAGCGTTGAAGCATTAAAACTTTAAATTGTAACATCAAGCTACAGTAATATTTATATTTGTTACAATAATATTTATACTTGGAGGAAACAAAAATGGCTCAGAAAGGTGATTTAATGACAGCACGCCCTGATATCCGCGTGCTTGACGCTACCATTAGGGATGGAGGACTGGTAAACAACTTTATGTTTACAGATGATTTTATCAATGCTCTTTATCGTGCAAACGTAAAGGCAGGCATCGACTATATGGAGTTTGGTTATAAAGCATCTAAGGAGCTTTTTGATGTAAATAAATTCGGCAAATGGAAGTTCTGTGATGAGGCAGCTATCCGTGAGATAGTCGGAGACAACAACTCTGATATGAAGATTTCTGTCATGGCGGATGTCGGCAGATGTGACTACAAGAAGGATATTCTCCCTCGCGAGGACAGTGTGATTGACATGGTGCGTGTGGCTACATATGTACATCAGATGCCAGCAGCAATCGAGATGATTGAGGATGCCAAGTCCAAGGGCTACGAGGTAACCTGCAACATCATGGCCATCTCAAATACACAGGAATCAGACCTTGATCAGGCACTTGACATGGTTGCCAAGAGCTCTGCAGACGGCATATACATCGTGGACAGCTACGGAGCTCTCTACCCTGAGCAGATTCGCCGCACTGCTGATAAATACACAGAAATTGCTGAGGCAAACGGAAAGTTCGTAGGAATGCATGCGCACAATAATCAGCAGCTTGCATTTGCAAACACCATAGAGGCAGCAGCCCAGGGAGTCAGCCTGTTGGATGCAACAATGATGGGCATGGGACGAGGCGCAGGAAACTGTGCGATGGAGCTTTTACTCAGCTTCCTCAAAAATCCAAAATATAATGTATTCCCTGTACTCAAATTCATTGAAGAGCATATGCTTCCGCTCAAGGAGAGCGGTGCTGTATGGGGCTACGATATTCCATACCTGCTCACAGGACGCTTAAATCAGCATCCATCAGCAGCCATTGACTACATCAAGTCAGGCGAGACACATTACGCTGATTTCTACACAGATTTGCTTGATAAATAAAAATAGATAGATGTATATAAATCAATCCGCTATGCCAGATTTTGGTGTAGCGGATTGTTTTTATGCGCGTGAAAACCAAAGAGTAATGCGAAACTCGGTAGTATTATGTGAAACAATAGCCCGCCCATTCATCTGCTTCATCATAAGGGTAATATTTCTGATACCCATGCCGGTGGTATTAAACAGAGAGCTTTTATCTGAAATATGGTTTGTTATCTCGATACCTGCATCTTTATTCCGGTAGATACAGCTTATGCAGACAGGAGCTTTGTTATCTGCATATTTGCATATATTGTTTGTAATATTGTTAAAAATCCGTCCGAGAAAGTTTGAGTTTACAGTGATTTTGAAATCCTTCCATATGAGCTTTTCTATATCAAGTGAAAAGCTGTTTTCACGTAGGACAAAAGCCATCTCAGAAAGATAGTCACCTATTGCACTTTCCATATTGCAAGGAGCATCAAGCTCAAGAGCTTCTTCATTGCAGGCAAGTGAATAGTCAAAAAGCTGGTCGGTAAGGCCTTTTATTTCGCATATTTTATTGAAAATCACATCTATGTGTTCAGTGGGAATCGCACCCTTTTCATTTTCCATTTTGATAATTTCAGCGTATGATTGCAGCCCTGCGAGAGGAGTGCGGATATCGTGAGCCATGCTTCTTATCAGCATATTTTTTTCATTGATCAATTCGGTTTCAGACTGCTCGACAACGTTTAAAGTGCCATGTATTTGCATAAGAATATGTCTGGAAATGAAAAACAAAATCATTATTGCTGTAATTAAAGTGAAGAGAGCATCACAAATAAGCAAAGCTTTGAGATATTTTACCTGATAGTTATTGTATATAAAAATTTTAGCTGTCCTGTCATTAAAGTTTAAATCTTTAAGGTAAACAGATATTTTCTGATTATATAATGATAGATTTTGGGGCTTTTTGAGACATAAAAATTCTGTTGAAACGTAATGTGTTTCATTATCAATGGATATGAGAAAAAATTCGGGCTTTTCTCTTTGAATCCATGTATCAATGCTTTTAAAATCGTTTGACGAAACCTTATTGTCAGACACATATTTTTGAAAGTCTGTAATATACGCAGCTTGTGTATTGTAAATATAGCTGTCGGAGCTTACATATTCATTTATTATTTTTTCCCCGTAAAGGTATATAGCTGTAAATACAGCAATTGAAATCAATAAAGCTATTAAAAATGAAATCAATAAGCTGCTTATGTATTCCTTATATCCGTTAAATTTATTCTTCAAATTTATATCCCTTTCCCCACACTGTTTTAATCAGGTGGGCACAGCCACAGCCGGCTTCAAGCTTATTGCGCAGATTTTTAATATGAACCATAATGGTGTTATTGGAAAACTGTGTATACGGTTCATTCCAGACGCTTTCAAATATATTCTGTGTTGAAAATGTCTTTGTCGGATGAGAAATTAACAGCAGAAGAATCTGGTATTCTTTATCCGTGAGAGCAAGCTGTCTGCCATCGTAACTGACATTGTTGCATTTTGTGTATAAGGTTAAGCCACATCGTTCAATAGTGGATGAAGCGGTGGTGTCTGATGCATCTGCATTGTCGTAGACGCGACATCTTCTGATAAGAGCCTGAATACGCGCTATCAGCTCCACGTAGGAGAATGGTTTTACAAGATAATCGTCCCCTCCGGCGGAAAGGGCTTCCATTTTATCGGTTTCAAGAGATTTGGCTGTCAAAAAGAGAATCGGAACATATGATTTTTCCCTGATTTTGCGGCATACATCGATGCCGGAAATATTTGGCATCATTATGTCAATAATCAGCAGATCAAAAGTTTTGTCGAATAATTCTAATCCTTCTTCACCATTAGTTGCCTCAACAACAGTGTAACCTTGATTTTCAAGCAAAATTCTAAGTGCATTTCTAATAGTAACATCATCTTCAATAATAAGTAGTTTATTCATACGCAAATATCTCCTAAGTAGTATAATAATATAAAATATAATAGCACATAAAAATGTAAAATGTGCTTAATTAAATCTAAAAAAATCTGAAGAAATCTGAAATTCTGAAATTACAAAGCTTGTGTTATCTGAAAAGCAATCACATAATAATTCAGAAAAATTTAGAATAAATTAAGCCGATAATTCAGAAATATAGTTTAGTATATAAGCATAGACGTCTATGGTAACAATGCGGTAGTAAAAAATGTAATAATTACAAGGAGGAAGGCCATGAAAAAAAGAATTGTAATGGCAGCATTAGCAGCAACGATGCTTATAGGCATGAATGCAAGTCAGGCTTTTGCATCGGATGATAATATTCCATATAGCTTTAAAATAAAAGCTAATTATGCAAACACATATTCTGATAAGGAGTACAGACAGACTACAAACACACAAAATAAGTGGAAAGTCAATATGACATATTCAGAAGAAGGAGAAGGTACGATAACTACATACTGGTTAGCTGCTTATAATAGTAACCATGATAAGGTTTCAGCTACACACGATGTTACACAAGGTACTGACGATCATTATTATTCAGCATATTCAAGTGCAAGTCAGCGTGATGTGTGCCTTGGAGCTGAAAACAACAATAATTCTTTTAGAACTTACACTGTTAGTGGATATTGGGATGAAGAGACTGATTAAGTAGGACTATATTTAACAACAGATGCCCGCTTATATAGGGGCATCTGTTAGGAAAGGAAAATATGAGACAGCAATTAAACAGAATTATAAGTGATAAAAAAAGTATAGGAATGATAATTTTTATGCTCGTAATTCCAATTTTGGATATTGTACAGATTTATTATCAGGATATTATTAAAATTAATGGAGAAATGGGGAAACCCTATCCGTTATATGTCACATTTTTATCATGCTATTCACAAGGACACATATTTCAAATGATTTATCTGTGTTTTTTGCCATTATATTTGCTTGTAATAGTGGGAGAAGAGAGTATTGTTGATTATATTACAGGATATAAGAATATATTGATATGTAAAATGGGAAAAAATAAATATATTTTACAAAAAATGAAATCAGCCTTTATCGTCTCATTTACAATTGTATTTGTAGGACTGGGATTAAATCTTATACTATCACAAGTAGTATTTAATGGGGGAACAAATACACCGTTTGATGCAGAACCATTGAAATATGACAGTTTTGTCATGGTAAAAACATTTCTTTTTGAAATAAGCTATACACATCCATTGACAACGAATATAGTCTACATTCTTATAACGGCAATATTTGCCGGTGTTTTGGGAATGATGGGAGCTGCGTTGGCAATATCTATACACGAAAGAAAGATGGTATATGCGTTGACCTTTGCAATTTGGTTCATACCTATTTTGTTTAAAAATTCATCAATGCATATTTTTCAACCGTTTATGGAATATGGTTTTAATGTTGTTGTTCCAGTGGCGATATGGTGTATAGTGCTTTACATTTTAGTGATTATAACAGCTATTATATGGGAGAAAAAAATTGTTGAAGTATAAATATTTAGTATGTGCTTTAATATATGTGGGATTGTGTAGTATAGATTGTTATTTTTCAAATGTACCTATGCTTAATTCAATAGGGCAGATGGGGATAACGGAGGATATAATTTTCCTGAATATGCACAATTCAAGCAGTAATTTCTGTGGAATTAAAGAAATATTGGTTGTAGATACAATTCCTGTCTTATTGGGAATATACTATGCATTGGACAAAGAAAAAACATATATATTACTTAGATATAAAACGCGGGAAAAATATAATAATAGCCAGATCAGGATAATTATTGTAATGGCGGCAATATTTTCGGCAGTTCGTCAGATAGTTGATTATATTTTTACGGTGTATAGTTTTAATGGTGCAACAATTAAGAAATATCCATTTGTACTGTATTCTCTTATGGAATTTGTTGTTATTTGGATTTTCTTTGTCGCAACAGGTCTTTTTTACAAAATACTTAGAGATTGTTTACAAAATGAACTTATTGCTCTTATAGGAGCTTTTGGAGTTAATTTTGTGCAATTCATTTTGATAAGATTTTGGCTCGTTAAGTTTTGGATACCGGGTTTAGATGTTGCTGTAGCATATAATTTTTTGGAAGGAAATAAATCGTTTGTAAGCTGTTTGGGTATTCTTGCAAAAAATATAGTAATGGCAATAGTTCTGTACATAGCAGGAATAGTAACGTTTGCAAAAAGGGATATTTTAAGAAATGAAAAATAAGTGGTTAAACATAATATTAATCATATGCATGATTATTATGCAAAGAGTTGTAATACAAATGAGTGGCTATGAGGTATATCAATTACCATTTGCCAGTACACTTTTTATTTTTGACAACCCAACAAGTAATTTAGTGCAAATTTTATATGCATATATACCATTACCATTTGTACTTTTTTACTTTTCGGGTAATGCAAGAGAAATTACAACCGGATATGGTAAGCTTTGGCTGATCAGATCTTATAGCAGAGAGAGGTTATACTTAAAAAATGCTATATTATCAGCAGCGAAATTAGCCTGTATAGTAATAGGTCAGACGATTATTTTTTTAATATGTGATGGGACATGGAATAATTTATCAAGTATAAAATTAATACAGGTAATAGTTACATATTTTGTTGGAGTATGGGCATTGGTACAATTACAATTTTTACTTGAATTATTTATGGATGCCAGTATTTCAAATATATTTGTAAATATTTTTTTGGTGGTATCACTGATAATTGGAAATAACGTACTGATAAATCGTGATCTAAGCCGGATTGGAGTTATGCTTTTCCCCAATATGCTATTTGGAACGCGTAGTGGGATAATTTATCAAAAAAACATATATGTGAGATACGAAACTTCAATTATATATGTGATTATATTATTAGTAGTTTTAAATATTATTTCAATAATAAAATATAAGAAAACAGACATTTACTGAGGAGATGATATAGTATGATACAATTACAAAATGTAACAAAGAGGATAAAGGAAAATACGGTATTGGATAATGTATCGTATACGTTTAAAAGTGGTTTTGTTTATGGTTTATATGGGCAAAATGGTTCGGGAAAGACTATGCTGCTAAGAGCTATAAGTGGTTTGATAAATCTGGATAGTGGAAGTATTTTCATTGATGGGGAAAAGCTGCATGATAAAATTGAGTTTCCACCTGAGACCGGTATTGTTATAGAAAATATGGAATTGCTGCCGGAATGTTCCGCAAAGAGAAATCTTCAGATGCTTGCAAAGATAAAAAATATTGCTGATGAAAAAGATATAATCTTTTCTCTGGAAAGGGTGGGTCTGGACCCCGATTCTGATAAAAAAGTAAAAAAATTTTCATTGGGAATGAAACAGCGATTAAATATTGCACAGGCAATTTTTGAAAATCAAAAGATTATATTGCTTGATGAACCGACAAATGCATTGGATGAAGAGGCTGTGCAGCTTATATATAAAATAATAAGAGAGGAGAAGTCAAGAGGAGCAACGATTATTGTAGCCACTCATCATAAAGAAGATTTAAAGGAAGTGTGTGATGTGATATTAAAAATTGCGGAGGGAAAAATTGTTGAGGAAAATGAAAATAAATAAGTATTTTCTTGGAATTGTTCTTATAATCATAATAATTATGTACTTTATGGCTGGAGTTCTTTTTCTGGGAAATACAAGAGAAGATAATAATATGAAAGTTAGTACTGAACAACAGGAAATAGCATATCAGACTTTTAAGTCCGGAACAGAAGGCTATAGTCTTGCATCAAAATACGCAGAAAATCTGCAGAATAATTCTTTGGACAAAGAAGCTATTAATTTACAATTGCAGGAGGCAAAGAAATTTTTACAGGATAATATTAAAGGAATAAGCAGGGAAAGTGATAATTTTGCGCAGATGTTTTATTATTGTGGGATCATATATGGGTTAGATGATATTTACAATTGTGGAGATTATGAATTTGTAAAGGTTGGAATGGAAGTCAGAGGTTATATTATTAATGTTCAAAATGGTGATATGGATGATGAGCTTGAAGCTGACTTATATGATAAGCTGACAAAACTCACTGCTGATGATATACAGGAGGTTGTCGAAGCAATTGATAATTAAAACAAGATAAAAATAGCAAATCTTTAGGACAATGCAACAAATGGGATATGTACAGTTCTAAATTAACCCATTCTTTTGTAGTGCATTGTAAAACATAGCACGTCCAGAATAGTTCCAATACGCACAATTTTGACGAGGAAGATTACTTGAATAAAAGCAGATAAAAATCAGTTGTAGAAAATCCAAATAATGGATATAATAATAATATAGGAAAAGAGACGAACATAGATTTCTAACAGAAAGGACGTGATATTATGGTAACAACAGAATCTGTAACTATTAAAGTTCCGGTAGGAATGTCAAAATATCTGGTAACTATGAATCCGGAAACAGAGCTTACCCGAAATGCACTGTTGCTGTATCCATATATACTGAATCAGACGATATCCCATGGTCGTGCGGCTGAAATTCTGGGAATCAGAAAATCCGAGTTGATTGATCTGTATGATAAGCTGGGATATTCCTATTTTGATATGACGATGGATGATCTGGATGATGAACTGAATACTTTCAGAGAACTCAAAAAGAAGGAGGCTGCGGTATGATTGTTGTATCAGATACAACACCGCTTCGGCTGGAAGCCGATGAGATCAGGCAGAAGAAATTTATCGTAGTGAAGCCTGTCAATAATCCGGAATCAGCCAGTATATTAAAAAGAGCGGCAGGTCTTGACCAGGGCGAGAGTGAAGCGATTGTCCTGTCAGATGAATTAAAAGCAGATCTGTTATTGATGGATGAAGCAAAGGGAAGAAATGTATCAGCTCAGATGGGACTTAGAATCATGGGGACGATAGGGATTCTTATGGCAGCCTATGAGGAACACGAACTGACATCGGATGAAGTCAGAGAATGCGTGAATGGTCTGCAACGTGCCGGACGACATATCGGACAGCGGCATTATCAGATGCTGTTAAGCAGATTGAAAGACTAAATATACTCTGGTTCTATAATAGTATCGTGGTTCTGGATTGGTTCTAAAAAGTTCTGAAACGAGATGCAGGATAGAAAAATTGAAAATAGTAGTAAATCTGACGTCTGTACCATTTGTTCTGGGGCTGATTGTAGAACTGGAGGATTGTTATATTGTGACTTCGAACCGGGAGAGTGGATTCGGAAGATACGATGTGATGTTGGAGCCAAGAGATAAGTGCGATGATGCATTTATTATTGAGTTCAAGGTTCAGGATTCGGAAACAGAGAAAGATCTGGAAGATACAGTGAAAGCCGGGCTGGAGCAGATTGAATATAAGAAGTATGCTGCAACGTTGGAGGCAAGAGGAATTCCGGAGGAAAAGATTCATAAATATGCGTTTGCGTTTTGCGGGAAACATGTTTTGATAGGGAAGTCAACAACAGGAGATAAATAGCAAAAATCTCTGGACACTGCATAAAACATGAGCCTCGCAGGAGAACTTGCTACAAAATTCGCTGTACGAAGCGGCTTAGCAGCTGTTGGAATTATGTCAAGATACAGCAATGGGGCTGTAAAAAAACTCCCCTAGAAAAAAATCGCCCAGGCCGTGAGGTCTGAGCGATTTTTTGGTATAATTAATTATGCTACTAACAGACTATACTAATGGTAATTATACTATGCGTCAGCTGAAATTACCATTAGAAATCGCAAAATTGATCGATATTTCTGATCCGGTATATACTTTTTGTGTCCAATGTATTGACATAGATCCAATGCTTTGTACCATTGATGGAAAAATTCAATCGCACATATGGTCATTATCCGAAATATCAGGTTGCTGATGCCGGATACGGTTCTTACAATAATTATCTTTATTGCGAAGAACACGGCATGGAAAAACACATGAAATTTCCCATGTACAAAAAAGCAACGACAGACGAAAGCTGAATAAAACTCAAGCGTGATTAGCTGAGCTTTATTAAATTCACCATTTTTTATACCCAAAGATGCAGACCTGTTCAAAAATAGAAAAATTCATACAAAGAAACAACAAAACCGACATTTGCCGGAGTTGGCGTTTCTTAATTAGGGACTTATTTTACAGCCCCATTAAATTATAGCTGAATCATTATAATATATGAGATGATACCTATAACACTATAAAAGCAATGAATGAGAGTATGACAGCAAAATCTATGCCTGTTATGGTTGGAAAGAAACGATAAGAAGATATTCCTTGAATTGAACTTTGGTTTGATTCAAGGAGATTTTATATTTGGAGTGTCATTTTCTGCAATTAGGAGTCACTTTCTGCAAGAACAATTGAACAATACAATTTATTTGATATATTTAAAGAAGAAAGTGATATTTAATTTGACAAGAGTATAATCGTTTGTTAAAGAAGAAAATGGATTTCAGAGTAATTTATCAAGGAGAGAAAATTATGCTTATAGTAAGAGAGTTTAGCAATAGATTTCAGCAAATGTCTGGAATGCCTATCAATAGTAACGAAACAAAGGAAAGACTTAAAGCGGCTGGAATAGATATAAATAGTAAACAATATCGAGCTGTTATGAGTGAGATGTCCAGAGATGGTGGCGGTGGATATACTACAATCTCAGCCATTAAGAAACGAATGAGCCGATATGATAAAGATGGAGACTGGATTAATCCACGCACAGGATTGGCGGGGTTACTCGTTACAGATAAAAATTGTGCTAGCAAAAATAGAATTGTTTCAATTTCAGAAAGCATTATGGATGAGATGTTTGAAAGCACTAAAAAAGAATTTTTTATGGAAAATGGGGTGCATAACGGCGATACAACAAACAGATCAGAGATATATCAAAAGTTGTATCAGCAAACTGAGAAAAACGACAGATTAGCAGCAGGGTATACATTAGAGGAGTATGAGCGACAGTATTGGCAGGCATTCACAGATGCCGTAAAAGTAGCAGACCCTAAATGGGAGGCTGGAAAACCTATCATGCCGGGAGTTTTAGATAGAATTACAAGTAAATCCATTGATGCTTTATTAGTAAAATCTGGTAGTCAACTGATTAGAAAGTCATTTGAACGAATGATATAAAAAGTATCCATTTTGCGGGAGAGCATTCTGTTTGATAATATTTATGTTTTGACTTAAGGAGGATTTTTTATGAATACTATTAAGAAGAGAGCTTTAACATCAATTGCAGTATGTTTTATGGCATGTTTAATGTTTTCAATGCCGGTATTAGCAGCTTCAAATTCATTTTCGAAGACCACTGTAAAGTTAAATGCGATAGATGGTGGGGTATCTCAAATAGCAAAAGTTTCTTCAGGAAGTGTTTTAGGAACCAATCCTAAAATCACTCAGGTGAAAGTATACTTAAATGTAGCAAGTGGTACAGATCCGTTTGACCTTTATATTGAGAGTCCAGAAGGAACAGTAGCAAGGTTGACACCTTCTACAAAGTCAAGGACATATTATGTAACCGATTTTGTGTGTGAAAATCCCAAAGGAGATTGGTATCTTCAAATTGAAAATTTAGGCAAAACCTATGATCCCAATAAACTATATCCTGCATCAACGGTAACGGCAACAATAACAGTCACATACAGTTACTGATTTAATATCAATAGGATGACATTCTCGCAAGTAAATAATGATTTGTTCATTTGCAACATGTTAAACACGATACTTTTTTAGAGGATAAAGGTTTTGGGTTTTACAAAAAAAGGCACCATTTACAAAGCCAATTGACCCTTGAATTGTTGTCAATTATAGTTGTCAAAAAATACGGAGGTGAGATAAAAAATTTTAGTAGTATTTTGTTGCTTTATAATTGTATGTATTAAGAAAATTAAGCGGAGAAAGTTTTATGAGAACAAAAAAATTTATAGTTGCATTATGTTTTAGCTTTTTTATGTTCATGTGTAGTGTGTCAACTGTGTATGCGTATAATACATATAATCAGCACAAATTGACATATGGTGTGGGAAATTATGGAAAAGATACACAACATTACTTTATTACATCAAGTGCAAGCGGCTATGCATCTTATATTAATACGGCAATGAGCGAATGGGTAAATACAACTAGTAGCATGGGAGTAACAACCCCTATTTCTTATACAAAAACCACAACACAATCAAGTAGTAGAATGGATATATATCAAGTAAGTACTGTTAATGAATGGTGGGGGTTAACAACTATGTATAATGGAAGTACAGAGGTTGATCCATTCAGTAGCAATTGGGCTTGAGGAAAAATACAATTAGATGCGGATTTTTCGGATTTAAGTGAAAATAAAAGATTGGCTGTTATAGCTCATGAAATGGGGCATGTTATGGGGTTGGCACATTCAGACTTTAGTAATGTTTTGATGAGGGCAGATATTGCTTATAATTCAAGTAGTACCTCGAGAGCACAAACTAATGATTTAGGTGGAATAAATTATTTATATAAGTAGGAGGAAGTAAAATGAAAAAAATTGGTATTAGAATATTAGGGTGTATGGCATTATTGTCAATGGTTGGTTGTGGAAGGATAGAAGGTGCAAGTGTTCAGGATTTAAGCAATACTAAAGATGCAATTGTTGAAAGTGAAACCACTTTGGCAGAAAATAATAATGAATATTCAAATAAAAATTCCCTATTTTATAGTGATATTTCTAGTTATGAAATTTTTACAGATGTAAATAGTGAAGCTGCGTTAAAAAATCTTTACTATAATATTGATGAATTTATTGATAGTGACTCATCAGATGTCATTGTAAAAGGAAATATTATAGAAATAGAATATGTGTATATTGATGGATGTTCTTATTCTGTGCTTACCGTTGATGTGGAGAGAGCATATAAAGGCGAGGTGCAGGAAACCATCACTGTGTATGAGGATGGAGGATATACTCGGCTGAGCGATGAAAAGGAACAAATTGAAGCACATGCCGATTTGTCACAATACACAGAAGAAGAAATGGAAAATTTGCTAATTAACCATACTTTTATGGGTGCGGAACATTCAAATGTTGGAGATACTGTTATTCTATTTCTGAAAACAAATGAAGGCAGTATTCTGGGTGACAGTTATCGAATTAACTGTTCAGTCTTTGGACGGTACACTTTGAATAAAGATAGCTATATTAGACCTGAATTTATTGTTGAGAATGATAATCCAGAGAAAATAACAACATATAGTAATATGGATACATTCGAGTTTTCGGTGTCTAAATCAATGCTTGAAGATAAACTTTCACAGCAGTAAAATGTCTATATTGAAAATATTGGAAAAAAGTAAATGTTTGATATAACAGACTATCAAAGAAAATTATGCATTTTTTCTATGGGGTATTCTTGCAACAGTGATGTAATTTAATAGGCACAGGAATATGTCAAAAGACCAAAACAGAAAGTGTTAATGATAATAGGTGTTTACTGTTATAACATTTGTTATTTAAAGGGACTGTCGCTTTAACGATTTAGCATGACAGCCCCTTTTTCGAATCTCTTTTTTAAAATATTATAGGGAAGAAACAAGATGGACTAGAACAAGTCCCTTTTCATCATGCATATTGCATAAAATAATGCAAAAAGAACCAAAATGGGTTCATAGGCATGGTGAAAAGGGATGGAACAGAAAATAAAGCAAGATGAGATATTTATTGGTAAGAATATCCGGCGTATAAGGAAAGAAAGAGGAAGAACATTTGCTAAAGAGATATAATTATATTCTTTAAGTTCGGAGACAGTAGTAATGCCGGCATATGTTAATGCAAATTTGGTAATAGAAGAAAGATTAAGCTGTTCAAAATGTTGATTTTGGTCATTTTCTACAAATATAGGTCGATTTCTGCCTTTTATTTGATTGTTCGGGTGAGAAATAGTAATATATGACTGTAAAATGGTTTTATATTATTCTAATTGAACGAGGGAAAATAAGCTATGTTTATATGGAAGTAAATAAAGTTTTTGTTGGAAGGTGCCAAAATATAAAAATATGTACAAAATTAAAAAAACACAACCAACCAAACGAGGAAATATGCAAAATTTAGAGAGGGGGGAAAAACGTATGTTTAGAATTGCTATATGCGATGATGAAAAGATTTTTAGAGATGACCTAAAGGAAATACTTATACGTTATATGACTGACAGAGGAATAATGCTTGAAATTGATACTTTTAGTTCAGGAAAAGAATTTGTTGAACTGGGAATTGAAATGGTAAAATATAAGATTGTTTTTCTGGATATCAACATGGATGAACTGGATGGAATTATGACAGCAAAAAAGATCCGGGAAAACAGCAAGGATATGTTTATTGTTTTTGTTACAGCCTTTGTAAACTATACGATAGAAGGATATAAGGTAGATGCAGTAAGATATATTTTAAAGGACAATAAAAATCTGGTTGCCAGTGTTTATGAGTGCATGGATGCAATTCATGAAAAAATGGATTATAAGATTACTTGGGCTGAATTTGATTTCTGCGAAGGTACAAGGAAAGTTTCATTGAATCGCATATTGTATATTGAGAGTAAATTACATAAATTGGAGTTTCATGTAATGGAGGATTGTCTGCAAAAATATACATTACAAGGGACGCTAAATGAAATAGATGATAAGTTTGCCGGAAATGATTTTCTGCGGATACATCAGAGCTTTCTGGTTAATATGAAATTCATTAAAAATATAAGCAGATACAGAGTATTGCTGAATAATGGAATTCTATTAGATATAGCTAGAGCGAGATATAAATATGTAGAAGAAAAGTTTATCGCTTATAGAGGTGAAGTATAAATGTTTGTTTACATTCAGAGTCTTTTGATTATGATGTTGGAAATATTATGCTGCAAAATTTTTTTTGAAGCATTTGGAATAAAAAGAGAGGAAAATAATTGTTGGAAAAATTATAGTATAGTTATCGGATTGACAGTGCTTTGCTATTTTATTGCAATGATTTTTCGAGACTATTTTATTGTAAAGCAGGTATTTTCAATTATTCTCATAACATTCTTTATGTTGCTTTATCTTAAACTGAGTTTTGGTAAGGCGATGATTTTATCAGCATTATTTGAGAGTCTTTTGCTCGTGATGGATTATTTCGCGTTACTTATGAATATTTATATTTTTCATAACATGGAAGAAGTATGGGAATCACATGTTATACAGGGTTCATTGGTCGTTGTTTTAGGAAAGGCATTGTTACTTTTTGCTGTATTAATTATTAGAAATCATATGGAGAAAAAATCTTTGGCTATGCTGGCAGATACAGAATGGCTTCGGTTTATTTTTTTCCCTATTTTCACAATATGTGTTATTACAGCTATGATAAAAATGTCTGAAGATATAAAAAATAAAGCCCAGGAGAATTTATTTTTTGTTATAGCGTGTGGATTGGCGGGAATGAACATAGTTGTATTTTATTTAATATATGATATTTTAAAACGAGAAAATAAATTGCAGGAGGAACGTATTTATAGGATACAGGTTAAAAACCAAATAGGTATGTATCGTTCTATTTCTGAAAATTTTGATAAACAAAAGAAAATGACACATGAATATAAAAATCAGATTATGTGCATTGATTCTTTGATAAAAAAGAAGAAATATGATTCATTGGAAAGCTTTGTAAATAAAATCAGTGGTCAAATTAGTAAAGAATTGGATTTTATTTGTACAAATAATGTGATTGTGGATGCGGTATTGAATACTAAATATCAGGAAATAAGGGATAAAGGTATTGTTTTTGTATTTAAAATTAATGATTTATCATCTTTGAATATTAGCGATGAGGATGTTGTGGTTATTATGTCCAATTTATTAAACAATGCGATTGAAGCATGTGAAAAGTGCAGAGGGGATAAAATAATAAAATTGAAAATTGTTATAGAGGACAATAATGCGATTATATCGGTGAAAAATACTTATGAGAATGCTGTTATTTATGAAAATGGAGAGATACAGACTACAAAGATTCTGGATACAGATGAACATGGAATAGGAATAAAAAATATAGCTGAAACAATAAGGAAGTACGGGGGCTCTTATGTGATTCAAAACGATGAACGAGAGTTTTATTTTTCCATTATGATTCCTCTAGTGAAAAGTGATTTCTGAGAACAAATCACTTTTTTGTCGTTTTCTGCAAAATAAGTACACTTTCTGCAATAGACCTTGTTAAGAAATTGTGTATTGTTATACTTACAGTAGAAGGAGGCATTGATATGATTGAGAAGATGGCAATGGGGTTGGTTGACCAAATGGCTGAGGAAAAAATGATTGACAAGGAAGCGGAAGAATATTATGTCTATACGCTTGTTTCGTTAATGGAAAAATTTATAACCATTGGAACTATTTTGCTAATAAGTGTACTGATTGAGAAATTAGTTCCAACAGCATTCTTTTTGTTATTCTTTTTGTCATTAAGAAAAAGAACAGGCGGATATCATATGAATACCTTTTTTCAATGTTATTTGGGTACAGTGGTTACTTATATGCTTGTCTTAGGTTTATGTATGGTTCTGGTTGACTATCCGCAGCTGGTTTTTGGATTATTATTAGTTGCAATTTGCATAGTTGAAGTTATAGGGACTGTTAATCATCCCAACATACATATGGATGCGGTAGAACTGTCAGAATCAAAGAGGGCGGCAAGAATTTTGTGTGCAGTTGAAGTGTGTGTTATTTACACTTTTACTTTGCTCGGAGCCGATATGATGTATGTTTGCCATATGGCAGTTGCTGTTATATTATGTGCGGTTCTGTTGCTGATAGCTAAAATATTAAAACAGGAGGTAAAGAGAAATGAAGAAAATTAACAAAAAGGTATTGAAGGTTGTGGAGAGGGTGATAAGAAATGAGATTAAGAGAGCCAGTGGTGATCCTCCGTTTTGTTTGGGGATATTTCATCAACCGAAAAGACCGGTAGAACATAAATGTAATAGAGAAAATAAATAAAGAAATAAATGGTAGTATATTTCTTCACAGACTCCTTAAATCCTATAATTTCAAGCTTTTGCGATACTTTGTTGTTCATATCATTATTCACCCACCAGGTGAAGAAAATATATGGTAAAATAGACGTAACAAAACCTATAGATTGGAGTCTTTTACCATGAATAACAACCACCGAATCACACTGAGCACCAATAAGAACATTATTGTTGAGTTTACAAATGATACAATAAATCGTTCTGAATAAAGTGTTTTTCAGGAAACATCCAATTTAGGAATTTTGATTAAGAGAGAGATAATAAAATGAAAATATGTTATATAGTTGTTTCAGCTTTTTTGATTATTTTCTATCCAAGACAATTAACACATCTTATGTGCTTTGGGAGACATCGTGATAAGAATATTGTCAAAAGCAAAGCTGCTTATTGGGGAATATATTTGTTTTGGACAATTATTTTTTTGATTGGTTGTCTGATGATGGGTTCAGCGATGAAAGTAAATTCTACAATGGATAAATTAGTGTATTATTTCATTTTAGGAAATGATAATAGGGATTGTGTTGAATTGGGAAGTGAAGAGAATGATGAGGCATATATTTCTACATATTATACACGAAAGGAAATCAATGAGAGCTTTTTATTTGAGGTTGTCCAAAAACATGAATATGCATATGAGATGTGTCAATTACAGGAGTTGATAATTAAGAAACAGGATGAAAGATGGATACTTTATTTGAATGATGAGGTGATGGGATATGTAGAAGTAAAAAAAGGTTTTTTAATTAAGGAGTTTTGTTTTGTGTGGGATAGGCAAAAAATAGACCAAAGGAGGCAGTTATATGAGTAAAAAAATGTGCAAGAGGATATTTTCAGTAATTTTATCATTAGGTCTTGTTATGGTTCAATCCATGAATGTTAATGCAGCAGGTAATGAAATTGGTAAATATTCAGTATTCGTTTAGTGGCAGATATGCGGTGCGGACAGGCATCTATTTGGGATTTTAAAAAATAGCAAAAATCTCTGGACACTGCAACAAACAGGAGCCTCGCAGGAACACTGCTGTAAAATCCGCTTAGTATGAGCGTATTTTGCAGCAAGTGCTCCTGCGAGGCTTTGTCATTTAATCCAATAAACTTAAAACGCTTTATTTCTTCTTCCACGCAAGAAGCCTCTCAATATGCAGCGGTTTCCCCTGAACAGCCTGCACCTTCAATCTGTTTTCCTCACTGAAACCAACCAGAATATCATGATTAGCCTCAGCCAGATAATCGATGATACCATCGATATCAGACTTCGTGTTCTTCGGACAATGAATATACAGATGCTTATTTGCGGAAATATGCAGTGTATATGAGATGCTGAAATGATACCACAGAATCTTGTGCAGGGTAGAGTATTTGTAAATCCATAAAATCTCTTTGATAGGCACGATGGCATTGCCATAAGGCGAGGTCATGATAAAATAGTGCTCTGTGATAAACATGTCCTCGGTGGCAAGCTGTGGCAGTGTCGCAAGCTCCTCCTCAGCCTCGGCAAGCAGCTTGTGCGGATTGCCAAATACAACAAGATTCTGACATGCCGGTGCCAAAACAGGAAACCTGATGCATAGGATGTAGAATATCAGGCTGATAACAGCATAGATGAGAGTGCCAAAATAAAAAACAAACATAAAAATAGTAGTTTTCAAATGGTACTCAGGCTCATTAAGATAGTAGCCTGTTATGGTATCGGAGAGTCCCTTGGAATCCCAACTCAGATCCTTAGACAGTTTATTTACAAACTGTGTGTAGGTGCCCTTTCCCTTTACGATTTTACCGACCACCGTGAGTTTGTCGATAGAGGGCAGACCCTCCTCACAGGTGGATGGTGCAAGCAGTACAATAGAGCAGTGCTTATCACGCATGCAGTAGTAGTAATAGCCCTTGATATCGTTGCCGTCCTTCATGGTGTAGCCGGTAAAGTAAAGCTTTTTAAGGGTGGTTTTTACATATCTGTCCGAATCCTTGTATGCAGCTTCAAAGCTGACAGAATCGTCAATGTGTATGGGCGATAAAATATCTCCGAGTGAAAATGCAAACCATAGCACGGTAAGCAGAATGATGTATACAATCGGAGAGAAAAGACGCCTTTTGTAAAATGCTTTGATGTTTTTTGTTATGTAGTGTTCGTAATTATCAATCATATGCTTAGTATAATGGTTTTTGTGCCTTATATCAACCTTGATTTTGAGACATTTAATTGTTATTATATAATCAATAGTAACTATTCAGAACCACTGAGAACAAAAAAGCTGATGCGTCATGCTCGCATGTAAGCAGCAGGTTTTCTTGTTCTCAAGGTGGCTCGAATAGAGCCACCCCCACACATATGAGCAAAATTAGCTGCAAAGCAGCGGGAAAGCACGAGTATCGTGCGTTTTTGCGAATGTGCGTGGGATGGTTCTGAATAGTTACGGTAAATAGAAACACGAAATGAGGTAATTATGGAAGCATACACGAGTTTTGCCCGGGTGTATGACATGTTCATGGACAATGTGCCATATGAGGTGTGGAGCAGATATATTGTCGAAAAACTGCGTGCAAATGGCATAGACAGTGGATATGTCGTGGACTTAGGCTGTGGTACGGGAAAGCTTACCACGCTTCTTGCAGATGCAGGCTATGATATGATAGGCATTGACAATTCTTTTGACATGCTTGATATGGCACTTGAGAGAGAGGATGACAGAATCCTTTATCTGATGCAGGATATGAGAGAGTTTGAACCGGGAGAAAAGGTGAGTGCCGTCGTAAGCGCATGTGACAGCATCAATTACATTCTTGAGCCTGAGGATCTGCAGGCAGTTTTTTTCTGCGTGAGCGAAAGTCTCAAAGAGGGTGGCATTTTTATATTTGATATCAATACTCCATACAAATATGAGGTGCTCATGGCTGATAATACCATAGCTGAAAACCGTGATGAGGGCAGCTTTATATGGGACAATTATTATGATGCCGATGAGAAAATAAACGAGTATGACCTGACACTTTTTATAAAGGAGCAGTCAGAGGATGAGGATGACATCTACAAGAAGTTTGAGGAAACTCATTTCCAGAGATGCTATGAGATTTCAGAGCTTAAGGAGCTTCTTGAGCAGTCGGGACTTGTGTTTGATGCGGTGTATGATGCGTACACAGACGATCAGGTGAAGTGTGACAGTGAGAAGGTCACTGTAATTGCACATAAAGCATAGAATTAGATAATGAGAGGTAAATTATGTCAGATTATATAGTAAGAGCAACAGCGGCGGATGCTAATATCAGAGCATTTGCTGTAACATCAAGGGAGATGGTGGAGACCGCCAGAGAGGATCACATGACAACACCTGTCATGACGGCGGCACTTGGCAGACTTCTTTCTGCGGGAGCCATGATGGGAGCTATGATGAAGGGCGATAAGGATATCATAACTCTTCAGATACAGTGCAGCGGACCTGCAAAGGGACTTACCGTCACAGCAGATTCGCACGGCAATGTAAAGGGCTTTGCCATAAATCCACAGGTTGAGCTGCCACTCAATGCGGCAGGCAAGCTCGATGTGGGTGGAGCGCTTGATCTTGGAATACTCACAGTTATAAAGGATATGGGCTTAAAGGAGCCGTACTCAGGTCAGTGTGAGCTTAAAACAGGTGAGATAGCTGAGGATCTGACCTATTATTTTGCCACATCTGAGCAGATTCCATCGGCGGTTGGTCTTGGCGTGCTGGTGGATAAGGACCAGAGCGTAAAGCAGGCCGGTGGATTTATCATCCAGCTTATGCCGTTTACACCGGATGAGGTTGTGGACAGGCTTGAAAAGAAAATCACAGAGATTGATTCGGTGACACAGATGCTTGACAGGGGGCTGACTCCGGAGCAGATACTTGAGGAAATTTTAGGGGATTTCGGGCTTGAAATCACAGATACGACAGAGACACGCTTCCACTGTGACTGCTCAAAGGAGCGTGTGAGCAGAGCACTTTCAACACTTAGCAAAAAGGATCTTGATTCCATTATCGCAGATGGCGAGAGCATTGAGGTAAAGTGCCAGTTCTGTAATAAGGCATATGAGTTTACGGTGGATGAGTTGAAGGAGATGCGCTAATTGAAGGACGGATATATAAAGGTCGCTGCAGCGACACCAAAGGTAAAGGTAGCTGATACTGTATACAACGGACAGCTTATTAAAGCTCTTATGAAGGAGTGCACTGACAACGGGGCAAAGGTGGTTGTTTTCCCGGAGCTTTGCATTACCGGATACACCTGTCAGGATCTTTTCTGGCAGGATAAGCTCATAGCTGCAGCAGAGGATGAGCTTATAGGAATAGCTGATTACAGCAGGAGCCTTGACGGCATATTTTTCATAGGGCTTCCATATGAGATAAACGGCATGCTCTACAATATGGCGGCAGTTGTATCGCGCGGAGAGGTGCTTGCCATGGTGCCAAAGACATTTCTGCCAAACTATAATGAGTTTTATGAGGCAAGGCATTTTGCATCGGGAGAAAACCTTAGCACATATGTCACACTGAAAAATGGACAGCAGGTGTCTGTAGATACTGATTTTATTTTTAGCTGTAAGCAGCTGCCAAAGCTTAAGATAGCGGTGGAGCTTTGTGAGGATCTTTGGACTCCGAACCCGCCGAGCATCAGACACGCGATGTCGGGTGCTACTGTGATTGTAAATCTGTCTGCATCAGATGAGGTGACAGGCAAGGCAATATACAGGAGAGAGCTTGTGAGCGGACAGTCTGCCAGATTAATCTGTGGATATATTTATGCGTCAGCGGGAGACGGTGAGTCCACACAGGATGTGGTCTACTCAGGACACAATCTCATCTGTGAAAACGGAAATGTGCTTGCCGAGTCAAAGCGCTTTACAAATGAGACTATATACAGCGAGTTTGATGTGGAAAGAATAGAGACTGAGAGGCGCAGGATGACAACATTTGTTGTCGAGGATGATCACAGATGGGCTGAGTTTGATCTTGAGGTAAAGGATACCACTCTTAGCCGCTATGTAAATCCGGCTCCTTTTGTTCCTGTAGACAAGACAGACAGGGACAGACGCTGTGATGAGATTCTTATGATTCAGGCTATGGGGCTTAAAAAGAGATTAGAGCATACCAACTGCAAGACAGCGGTTATCGGTATTTCAGGAGGACTCGACTCCACACTGGCACTGCTTGTCACAGTAAGGGCATTTGACCTTTTGGGAAAGGATCACAAGGATATAGCGGCAGTTACTATGCCGGGCTTTGGAACAACAGACCGCACATATGACAATGCGGTAAATCTCATTAAATGCCTTGGAGCTACATTTATCGAGGTGGATATAAAGGATGCCGTAAATATACATTTCAGGGATATCGGACAGGATCCGTCTGTGCATGATGTCACCTACGAGAATGGACAGGCACGCGAGCGCACACAGATACTTATGGATATCGCAAACAAGGAAAACGGAATGGTTATAGGTACAGGAGATTTGTCAGAGCTGGCACTCGGCTGGGCTACCTACAACGGAGACCATATGTCCATGTATGCGGTAAATGCTTCGGTTCCAAAGACTCTGGTGCGTCATCTGGTAAAATACTATGCAGATACCTGCGGTAGCGATTTGCTGGAAAGTACACTTCTTGATGTGCTTGATACACCTGTTTCTCCTGAGCTTTTACCACCTGAAAACGGTAAGATTTCACAGAAGACAGAGGATCTTGTGGGCCCTTATGAGCTGCATGACTTCTTCCTTTACAATATGCTGCGCTGCGGCTATGCTCCTGCCAAGGTTTACCGCCTTGCAAGGATAGCATTTGAAGGAAAATATGATGATGAGTTTATTCTCAAATGGCTTAAGAACTTCTATCGCAGATTTTTCGCACAGCAGTTCAAGCGCTCATGTCTGCCGGATGGACCAAAGGTAGGAACAGTGGCGGTCTCACCGAGAGGAGACCTAAGGATGCCTTCTGATGCGTGTGGACGTATCTGGATGGATGAGGTTGATAAGCTGTAATAGTAAGAGGAAAACAATGGGAAAGACACATAAGAAAACTCATAGAAAGCAGGGAAGCATAAAACGTGCAAGGCACCGCGACAGGCGCATGAAAATAGGCGCAATAGTTCTTTGTGCAGCGATAATCATAACAACATTTCTGGCGTGTGGCATGCAGCTTTTAGTTCCCGTAGCTGACGCGGTGGTAGGTGCTGATAATAAGACGCAATCAAGAGATGTTGATGTGCAGAAGAATAATAATTCACTTACCGCATCTAAAATGGATTCAGAAAAAAAGCAAAACAGCTCAGAGGCTGATGTAAACGCTGCGGAGCAAGACAGCGAGCCTGACAAGGAAACGAAGCTTGATGAGATACTTCACAGTGCAAAGTATCCGGGGCAGCTAAAGGAGCTTGCAAAGAAAAATGATGAGGCAATTGACTTCATATATGAGTATCCTAAGGAGCATTCGATAGAGCATGATATTGATCTGACGGCAGAGGCCTCGCAGGATACAGTACCTCTTTTGCAGCAGTGGGATAAGAGATGGGGCTATGAAAAGTACAGTGGCAATTATTTTGCGGCGAGTGGCTGCGGTCCGACTGCACTTTCGATGGTTGTATTATATCTGACACATGATGCACAGGCATCCCCTCTTGCGGTGGCAGAGTATGCAAAGGAGGCCGGCTACAGTGTGGATGGCTCCGGAAGTGCATGGAATCTTATAAGCAAGGGCTGCAGGCACTTCGGCGTAAATGCTAAGAGCGTAAAGGTAAATGAGGATATTTTTAAGGAAAAGCTTGATGAGGGCAATCTGATAGTCGTAAATGTCGGTCCGGGAGATTTCACAGACAATGGACATTTTATGGTGATCACAGGCTATGATGATGAGGGCTTTACTATAAATGATCCAAACAGTATCATAAAGAGCAATACCCACTGGCAGTTTGAGAGGCTGAGTTCGCAGATCAGGGCTGCATGGAGGATGTTTGTGTAGATAATAGCAGCAACACATGCATTTATGCTGATGTTTGTGATGCATATGGAAAAACTAAAAAATAAGAGATAATAAAACCTGCTGTGTCATGAATGATGGACACAGCAGGTTTTTAGTTACGTTCAGGAATAATTAATTAGTATAGTGTACTAAATTTATACAGACTAATAACAAACAGTAAAGTATGGTATACAGATTATAGCAATTGAATACCATGCTCCTCACATGCCTTAATTGTCTCTTCAGGCCACAGTGAGCTCTGTACCTCACCGATATGAGCCTTTCTGAGGAAGAACATACAGATTCGTGACTGTCCGATTCCGCCTCCGATAGTGTACGGAAGCTCCTTGTTGAGGATAGCCTTCTGGAATGGAAGCTTAGCACGCTCAGGACATCCGGCCTTGTCAAGCTGCTCCTTTAGGGCTTTTTCATCTACACGGATACCCATTGATGAAAGCTCAAGTGCGATATCAAGAACAGGATAGTATACGATGATATCAGCGTTTAAAGCCCAGTCGTCATAGTCAGGGGCACGTCCGTCGTGAGGCTCTCCGTTTGCAAGCTTGTCACCAATCTGCATTACACAGATTGCACCCTTTGCCTTTGCAAAATAATACTCGCGCTCCTTTGGAGTATTGTCCGGGAACATTTCCTCAAGCTCTGATGTGGTGATAAAGGTGATATCCTTTGGCAGAATCAAATCTATGTAGTCGTACTGTATAGCCATGTACTGCTCGGTCTTGCGCAGACATTTGTATACTGTCTTTACTGTTTCCTTAAGGAAGTCTAAGTTTCTGTCCTCCTTGCGGATGACCTTTTCCCAGTCCCACTGGTCAACAAATATAGAGTGGATATTGTCAGTCTCCTCATCACGTCTTATGGCATTCATATCTGTGTAGATGCCCTCGCCGAGAGAGAAGCCGTATTTCTTTAATGCATATCTCTTCCACTTGGCAAGGGAGTGAACGACCTCAGCCTCCTTGTCACCCTGCTCAAGGATGCCGAAGGTAACAGGTCTTTCATATCCGTTTAAGTTATCGTTTAAGCCTGTGGTAGGATCAACGAAAAGCGGTGCTGAAACACGTGTCAGGGAAAGACGCTGTGCGAGCATGCCCTGGAAGAAATCCTTAACAGTTTTGATGGCAAGCTGTGTATCGTGAAGATTCAGTGCCGAAGAATAGTTCTTTGGTATTGTTAATTTGCTCATTTTCGATTAAACCTCGTTGTATTATTAATTTTTAAATAAAATTCCTTTAACCTGATTATTATATCACAATTTTTCTAGAAAGATAGTCCATAATATGATAAAATTAGATAGTTTAAAGAAAAACAATATCGTTTTACCTTATTTTTACGTGTTTAAGGTGTTAATGAAAGGTAGTAGATTTATATGAGAAAAAGAGATATGACCTTTGCTTCGGCGGTGCTTGAGGCAATAGATGCGCTTTTAGCTCTTGCGTATATAGGCTTACAGATTTATTATGGAGTGTGCTATCACATACAGGTATTTAAGTTTGTGGCCAATATACTTGTGCTTTTGCTTGTATACATTGCAATCACATGGCTGCAGCATTATCCGGAAAAGCTAAATCACATAGCAGCGGAGCTGTGTGTGGGCAATATCAGAAAGTATTCACTCAGGCTTTTGATGTTTGTAAAGCTTGTTTTTACTGCGGGGCTTTTGGTGCCATGCGTGTGTGATGCGTTTGGAATAGCAATCCGCGATGTATACAGCCTCATTATGATAGGGCTCATCCTTGTGGTGACGGCATATTATGAGTACAGGATATTTCAGGAAATAAAGTCATTGCGGAAATAATATAGGAGAAATAAAATGCAGCTTAGTATAGAAGAAGTTAAAAAGCTGGATAGTAACAGCTATCAGATAATAGATATAAGAAGTGAGGAAGAGGTGGCGCACGGTGCCATAAAGGGAGCACTCAATATTCAGGCAGAGAAAATAGAGTCAGATGAGAGGGTGCCGCATGATAAGAAGCTTGTCATAGTCTGCAGCCGTGGTAAGACGAGTGTGGATGTGGCAGAGTATCTCACAGAAAAAGGTTTTGATGCGGCAAGCTTAAAGGGCGGCTATATAAGCTGGTTGCTTGATGCCATGAAAGAGGATGAGGTGGCAGAGCGCGATATAAAGGCAGATGTGGAGCAAAGCATCAGAAAGAAATTTAAGAAATCCATCTGGCGCAAGTTTACAAAGGCGATAAATACCTATGAGCTTGTAAAGCCGGGGGATAAGATTGCAGTGTGTATCTCGGGAGGTAAGGATTCCATGCTCATGGCAAAGCTTTTTCAGGAGCTTAAGCATCACAACAAGTTTGATTTTGATGTGAAGTTTCTCGTCATGGACCCGGGCTACAATGAGGCGAACAGGCATGTTATAGAGGAAAACTGCAGGAACCTTGGCATCCCTGCCACTATTTTTGAGTCAGATATATTTGATGCTGTATATGATATCGAAAAATCGCCATGCTATTTATGTGCGAGGATGAGAAGAGGACATCTGTATGCATTTGCAAAGGAGCTGGGCTGCAACAAAATTGCGCTCGGACATCATTATGATGATGTTATCGAGACGATACTCATGGGCATGCTCTACGGTGCACAGGTACAGACCATGATGCCTAAGCTTCACAGCACAAACTTTGAGGGCATGGAGCTTATCAGGCCTCTTTACCTGGTCAGGGAGGACGATATAAAGGCATGGCGTGATTACAACGGTCTGCATTTCATACAGTGTGCCTGCAAGTTTACAGATACCTGTACCACCTGCAATAATGAGGAAAACCGCTCAAAGCGTGTTGAGATAAAGCAGCTCATCGCTAATCTTAAAAAGGTGAATCCTTTTGTCGAGGCAAATATATTTAAGAGCGTGGAGAATGTAAATCTGGCTACGGTTGTAGCATATAAAAAGGATGGCATAAAGCACAGCTTCCTAGATCACTATGATGAATAAGACAGATATATTTCAGGAGGGCATTGTATGGCAGATATCATGGATTATATTGACTGGCGTGGAGACATAGGCTTTGATGAGGTGCATGTAAATGAGGTGGACGGACTGATTTTTTCACAGCTTATTTATGTGCAGATGAAGCCATATATGCCGGATGCAAAGAAGTCATACCTTACGATAAAACAGCTTTCAAGCCTTTACTGCGCGGACCACAGTGATGATGAGATTGAGCAGATGCCTAATCTTTTCCGCCACTCCGCGAGGCTGCTTCAAAAGCTGGCGCACTCAAGGCGCTATGCTGACTGCATTTTGAGATATTATATATACGATATTAGTGAAAAAGAGGAGTCGCAGTTTTCTGCGGTTACGATAGAACTGCCCGACGGCACATATTTCATTTCCTATAGTGGTACAGACCATTCCATTGTCGGCTGGAAGGAAAACTTTAATCTAAGCTATCTCGATGAGACACCGGGACAGAACAAGGCGAAAAAATATTTAAAGCAGGTGGCAGCATATATATGCAATGATGATAGGGGCATAAATGAAAAAGCCATAAATGATAAAGCTTTAGATGATGAAAATATCAACAATAAAAGCATCAATACAGGAAAGCTGTGGATAGGCGGACACTCAAAGGGTGGAAATCTGGCAGTGTTTGCCGCCATGCATGTGGATAAAGAGGTGCAGGATGTCATTATTAAGGTGTTTAATTTTGACGGGCCGGGCTTCAATCACAAGATGATATATACGGCAGGCTACAAAAGAATTTTTGACAGAATAGAGACATTTCTGCCGCAGTCGTCTATTGTTGGCTTATTGCTTGAGCATGTGGACAATTATGAGGTGGTAAGAAGCCGTAATTCGGGGCCGCTGCAGCATGATGCTTTTTCATGGGAGATAATGGGCGGAAGTATCATAAAGGCGGATGGGCTGGACAAAAACAGTGTGCGCCTTGACAAGACACTCAGAAACTGGATAGGAAGCATGGATGAGGCGCAGCGAAAGCAGTTTGTAAATGTGCTTTTTTCAATAGCATCGGACTCCAATTTTGAGAACCTTGACCAGATGTCATTTAAGCAGCTCATTGAGATGATAAAGGCTGCCGATGAGCTGTCAAAGGCTGACTGGAGCATGCTTAAGGATACAGTAAGACTCCTGATTTCTGCCGGTGTCGGCGTGGTCAGGGATGAAAAGGAGAAATAAATGTTAAATCAGTTTTCAAGAACACAGCTTTTGCTTGGAAAAGAGGCGATGGATAGGCTAAAGGGCGCAAGAGTCGCAGTATTTGGAATAGGAGGAGTGGGCGGATATGTCTGCGAGGCACTAGTCAGAAGCGGCGTGGGAGCGATTGACCTTATCGATGATGACAAGGTGTGTCTTACAAACCTAAACAGGCAGATAATTGCAACCCGAAAGACCATAGGAAAATACAAGACAGATGTGATGGAGGAGAGGATTCATGATATTAATCCTGATGTCAGTGTCGTGACGCACAGGTGCTTCTTTTTGCCGGAAAATGCTGATGAATTTCCGTTTGAAGAGTATGATTATATAGTTGACGCGGTTGATACGGTCACAGCAAAGATCGCGCTTGTCATGAAGGCACAGGAGAAAAATGTCCCTATCATAAGCAGCATGGGAGCGGGAAATAAGCTGGATGCAAGTGCATTTAAGGTGGCTGATATATATAAGACCAGCATGTGTCCTCTTGCAAAGGTCATGCGCCGTGAGCTTAAAAAACGTGGCGTGAAAAAGCTCAAGGTGGTATACTCTGAGGAGAAGCCTACAAGACCGATAGAGGATATGTCTATAAGCTGCAGAACCAACTGCATCTGCCCGCCGGGTGCCGAACACAAGTGCACGCAGCGCAGGGATATTCCCGGAAGCCTTGCATTTGTACCATCAGTGGCAGGACTTATCATCGCGGGCGAGGTGGTACAGGACATAGCCTTTGACAGGGTATGATGAAGAATACAATTACGAAAAGAGAGGAATAAAAATGCCAGTATTTGATTTTAGCGATACACCGGTAGCAAACGAGCATCCGGAGTGTACATATGAGACATTTCATTCGACAGAGACCAAGGCATCGGCCGATAAACCGATTGTTGTGATAGACAATAAGCAAAAGGAATGGGCGCATCATGCGCTCGGTATGTTTACAAATCCGATAAAGCGTACATCCTTTGAATTTGAGGATGGTGACGGGGTAATCAGTGCAGATATCCTGCGCATTGATTCCCGCTTCGTTAGCCTTTTTAAGTGGCTTGGCGAAAATCACATAAAGGTACAGCTTTCAGGAGCCAATACACCTGACGGATACGCAGTATACAGGGTGAGGGAGGTGGCTCTCGGCAGAGGCACAAAGCTGTCTGCAGAGGACGGATTCCTGCAGTATATGATGGAAAGGCTCTTTGCCAGCACCATGCCTGAGGATGAACCTGACCTCGATGATTACGAGGAAGAGGGTGACAGCATGAAGCTCACCAGTATACAGAGCATCACAGATTTCATGACCTGTGCAGGCCGTACACTGCCTGACAATATACTGCTGTGGGCCAGAAGAAATCTGGCAGTTGCGCGTTCAAGCGAGGTATCACCTGAGGAGAGACGCCATGCGCAGAGAGCACTTTCCATCATGATGAATATCCAGTGGAAGGGAAATTACTTTGAGGCAATTGACCCTGTGGAGGCAAGGCGCATACTCGATGAGGAGCTCTATGGCATGGAGAGCGTGAAGCAGAGAATCATTGAGACCATTATCCAGATAAACAGGACTCATACACTTCCTGCCTACGGACTGCTGCTCTGTGGACCGGCAGGAACCGGAAAGTCACAGATTGCATATGCTGTTGCACGAATACTCAAGCTTCCATGGACCACACTCGATATGAGCTCAATAAATGATGCAGAGCAGCTCACAGGAAGCTCAAGAATCTATTCAAACGCAAAGCCGGGAATCATTATGGAGGCATTTTCACAGGCGGGAGAGTCGAATCTTGTATTTATCATCAATGAGCTCGACAAGGCCTCAAGCAAAAACGGCAACGGAAATCCGGCAGATGTGCTTTTGACGCTGCTTGATAATCTGGGCTTTACAGACAACTATATGGAGTGTATGGTGCCGACAGTCGGAGTATATCCGATCGCAACAGCCAATGATAAATCCCAGATTTCTGCACCGCTTATGTCACGTTTTGCGGTGATTGATATTCCGGACTATACCGATGAAGAGAAGAAGGTCATCTTCCAGAGATTTGCCCTGCGCAAGGTATTTGAGCGAATGGGAATGAAGGAGGAGGAGTGCGTTCTCACAGAGGACGGACTTGATGCAGTGATTAAGCTTCACGAGAACACATCGGGCATAAGAGATCTCGAGCAGGCTGCAGAGCATCTGGCAGCAAATGCACTTTATCAGATAGAGGTTGATAAGGTAAAGCAGGTGGTATTTGACGCTGAGGCTGTTTTTGAGCTTTTAGGCTAGCAGGATATGATTACGGATACAGGAATTGTTACGAAAATAAAAGGAGATTGTCAGGATGAGAGAATTTGGAAAATCCAGAAAATTAGATAATGTGCTTTATGATGTAAGAGGACCGGTGGTGGATGAGGCGGCCCGCATGGAGGAAAACGGCACAAATGTGTTGAAGCTCAATATAGGAAATCCTGCGCCGTTTGGCTTCAGGACACCTGATGAGGTGATATATGATATGTCTCGCCAGCTCACGGACTGTGAGGGGTATTCCAACTCCAAGGGACTTTTTTCTGCAAGAAAAGCAATCATGCAATATGCACAGCTCAAAAAGCTTCCTAATGTGACGGTTGAGGATATCTACACCGGAAACGGAGTCAGCGAGCTTATAAACTTAAGCATGTCAGCGCTTCTTGACAATGGTGATGAGGTGCTGGTGCCGGCACCGGACTATCCGCTTTGGACAGCCTGCGTTACACTTGCGGGAGGCACGGCAGTACACTATATCTGTGATGAGCAGTCAGAGTGGTATCCGGACATAGAGGATATCAAAAAGAAGATTACAGACAAGACAAAGGCAATCGTAATAATAAACCCTAATAACCCTACGGGAGCGCTCTATCCAAGGGAGGTGCTGCAGCAGATAGTTGATGTGGCAAGAGAGCACGAGCTCATGATTTTTTCGGATGAGATATATGACAGGCTTGTGATGGATGACTATGAGCATGTGTCTATTGCGTCGCTTGCACCGGACCTCTTCTGTGTGACCTTCAGCGGTCTTTCGAAGTCGCATATGATAGCAGGATATCGTATCGGATGGATGGTTTTAAGCGGCAACAAGGCGCTCGGAAAGGACTATATTGAGGGTCTCAACATGCTCTCAAACATGCGTCTTTGCTCGAATGTTCCGGCGCAGTCGATAGTGCAGACGGCTTTAGGCGGATATCAGAGTGTAGGTGAGTATATTGTGCCGGGCGGACGAATCTATGAGCAGAGAGAGTACGTCTACAAGGCATTAAACGATATACCGGGAATTTCGGCAGTAAAGCCAAAGGCAGCATTTTACATATTTCCAAAGATTGATACTGCAAGGTTCAACATCACAAACGATGAACAGTTTGCACTTGATCTGCTTCGTGAGAAGAAGATACTCATCATCCACGGCGGCGGCTTCAACTGGGATAAGCCGGATCACTTCAGAGTGGTATATCTGCCTCGAACAGAGATATTAAAGGATGCCACAGGCAAGCTTGCAGACTTTTTGTCTTCATATAAGCAGAAATAATTATTGGCATAGATAATTATAAAACATATGATATAAAACATATAATATATAAGCTCCGGCACAGAAAACTTTTTGTTCTGACCGGAGTTTTTATATTATGCTGTAATATTTTTTAAAAGTAACCTACCTGTAACTTTACATAATGTATTATACACTTGTATCGCGGGGCGGCTGCACTTTAAAGGACAGACCGCACAGCACTCAAAAATGTATAGAGAAGAAAAGGAGAATTAAATGGAACTGCTTAGAGTAGAACACTTATCAAAAATATACGGAGCCGGAGAAAATCAGGTCAAGGCTTTGGACGATGTGTCATTGAGCGTGGAAAAGGGAGAGTTTGTGGCAATAGTCGGGGCGAGCGGCTCCGGAAAATCCACACTGCTTCATCTGCTCGGAGGTGTTGACAGACCAACAAGCGGAAAGGTGTATATAAACGGCACTGATATTTTTGCAATGAATGATGATGAGCTTGCCATATTCAGAAGAAGACAGGTAGGCATCATTTATCAGTTTTATAATCTGATACCTATATTAAATGTGGAGGAAAACATGGCAATCCCGATGGAGCTTGATGGAAGAAAGGTGGAAAAAGCACAGATGGATGACATGCTTTTGCGCCTTGGACTTACAGAGAGACGTACTCATCTGCCAAATGAGCTCTCAGGTGGACAGCAGCAGCGCACATCTATAGGAAGAGCCCTGATTACGAGACCGTCTATAGTGCTCGCGGATGAGCCGACCGGAAACCTGGATACCAAAGCCAGCAACGAGATTATGCATCTATTAAAGACCTCAAACCGTGAGCTCAACCAGACAATCATTATGATTACACACAATATGGAGCTTGCAAAGGCGGCTGACCGCACAATAATGATAGAGGATGGTAAAATCAGATGAATTTGATGAAGACACTCACATTAAAAAACTTAAAGCTCAACAGGAAAAGAACTATTGTCACGATAGTCGGAATAATTCTTGCAACAGCGCTTTTGTCGGCGCTTGTCACACTTGTGTCAAGCTTTCAGTACAGTATGATTGAATACCAGAAGCAAAAGGGCGGCGACTTTCATGTGAAATTTTCGAATGTGAAAATGTCTGAGCTTTCGGAGTTTAAAAACAACAGAAATATTGAAAGCACATTTGAGACAATGGGAATGGGCTTTGCAAAGCTAGACGGCTGCAAGAATGAGGATAAGCCGTATGCATATGTCATGGCAACAGATGAGGCCGGCTTTGAGAGAGGCTGCTTTAAACTTATAGAGGGGCGCATGGCAAAAAATGAGGATGAGATAGTCATTCCAAGGCACTTAAAGACAAACGGACGAATCGACATAAAGGTGGGAGATGAGATAACACTGGATGTCGGAAAGCGATATGATTCAAACACCGAAGGTGTCATATCGGAAAACAGCGCATATGAGAATGAGGCAGAGACACTTACCGATACTGTGACAAAGCACTACAAGGTGGTAGGCATCATGGAAAGACCGGGCTATGGAATGGAGGACTATAGTGCCGCCGGATATACATTTGTCACATACTCTGATGAACTGGCAGCAATTGATAACGGCACAAAGAGTGAGGCAAGCGAAGCTGACACTACACTCACAGTGTACAGCAGATACACTAAAAAGGCTTTAAGAAACAAGGATGCTGTGACTGCTGATATAATTGGTGTGGATGAAAAGCTGTTTGAGAAAGCAAATAAATCATCTGTTGAAATGTCTGCTGAGGAGAGTGACAGGTTTCTTAAAGAGATGGAAAATGCAAAATATGATATATATATGAATGGATACCTTATAAGCTATGAGTGCGTTTTCCCGATTGACGGTTCATTTAAAGCACTGTTTACAGTGGCCGCTGTTGTGGCTTTGATAATCATACTGACATCAGTGTACTGTATCAAAAACAGCTTCAACATATCAATCACTGAAAAAATCAGGCAGTATGGCATGCTTGCAAGCGTGGGTGCTACGAGGCGCCAGATAAAAAGCAGCGTTAAGACAGAGGCAGCAATGCTTGGAGTGGTTGGTATTCCTGTAGGTACCATGAGTGGTATTTTGGCATCGCTTATACTTGTCAAGGTGGTAAATGTGCTGTCAGCAGGCTGGCTTAACTTTGCTTTGAGCTTTCACACATCACTGCCTGCACTTATTCTTGCTGTGATAATGAGTATAGCAACCATTTATTTCTCAGCAACAGGCAGTGCAAGAAGGGCGGCAAAGGTCACACCGCTTGAAGCAATAAGAAACACAAAGGAGATTAAAATAAAGTCAGCAAAGCTTAAGACCCCGGCGATTATAGGCAGAATCTGGGGTATCGGAGGCGTTATCTCATATAAGAATATAAAGAGGAACAATAAAAAGTACAGAACCACAGTGACATCTATTGTCATCTGCTCAGTAACCTTTATTGTGATATCATACTTTATGTCTATGGCCTTTAGCAGGGTTGGGATGTCATATGCTTCAACAGATTACAATATCGGAATAAATATGTCATGTAAAAAGGACCTTGATATTGAAAAGCTCTCTAAGCTTTTGAGTGGCATTGAAGGAGCTGAGGATTATCTGGTTGGAGCAGGCTATGATTTCGATGTAGATAAGCCTGAGTACACAAAGGAATATGGAGAGTATTGCAGGCAGGTTTATGATGACAGTGAGGATGTCTCGCAAATGGTTTTAATCACGGTTTTGGATGACAAATCGTATGATAAGTATGCGTCTGACGCAGGCATAAAAAATGCAGCTGCAGGAGCAATTCTTGTGAATAAAGGCACATTTGATGTGTATAATGAGAATAGCTCAAAATACGTCAAAAAAGAGATGGAGCTGTACAAATATAAAGCAGGAGATACAATCGAGTGTGGCTATAATGTTTATGATGATGCTTCTTCTGATGACAATGCAGCAGAAGGCGATACTGAAAGCAGCACAGATGATAATAATGCAGTGGAAGGTGATACTGAAAGCGGCACAGAGGATAACAGTGGATACGTTGACGAGGAAACAATAAATAACGGAGTCAGAAAGACTGTGGATGTAACTATTGCAGGTGTCACAGACAAGGTACCAACAGGTTATAAGGGCTACGGCAATACCACGCTTTTGTTTATGAACCAAAAAGGATTTGAAAGCCTATGGGCTGACGGCAAGAGCGGTAATGAGCTCAAACCGGGACATGCGTCATATTCGGCATATGTGGTTGCAGAAAATGCAGATGAATATCAGGATACATTCGAAAAGGAGACGGAAGGAAATACTGAGTATTCGCAGATTAGTTTTTATGTCAGCAATCTGGATAAGGAGATGCGCGATGAAAAGTCTCTCTTTACACTGCTTGGAGTATTTGCATACGGACTTATTGTGGTTATTGCCTTAATAGGAATCACAAATATCATCAATACCTTAAGCACCGGAATGGAGCTTAGAAGCCGCGAGTTTGCAACACTAAGAAGCATTGGAATGACAGATAAGCAGTTTGCTGGAATGGTCAGGCTCGAGAGTGTATTTATATCTGTAAAGGCACTTGTAATAGGTGTACCGCTTGGTATTTTAATAAGCTATCTCTTATGTGTTATGATGAACAGGATGGATGACGCAATCATTTATGAGCCGCCGTATAAAGCAATTATATTGTGTATAGTGGTTGTAATAATGCTGATTTATGCTATCATGAAACTATCAATGACGAAGCTTAGACACAATAACATTATTGAGACAATCAAAAATGAAAATCTGTAGGAAATGCGGGAGCTGATATGAAAAAAATACTTCTCATAGAGGACAATAAAGGAATAACAGAGGGACTGTGTGATACCTTTACAGAACCTGAATATGAGCTTTTGACAGCAGGCAATTTAAAGGAGGCTGGGGCGCTTTTGAGTGAGCACCCCGGCCTTGTGCTGCTTGATGTGTCGCTTCCGGATGGGAACGGCTTTGATTTTTACAGCGAAAGGCTGGAAAAAGAAAAAACACCGGTGATTTTTCTTACCGCAAGGGATGAGGAAAATGATATAGTAAAGGGACTTGAGCTTGGAGCGGAGGATTACATCACAAAGCCTTTTTCAGTAAGAGAGCTTGTGGCGAGAGTAAACCGCGTATTTTTACGAAGGAAAAGTGATGACAGTTCATCTGTCATACACGCAGGAAGCATAAGCTATGATTTGGACAAAAAGGAAGCAAGAAGGGCTGGACAGGTGATTGCTCTTTCAAGTCTTGAAAACCGCATACTTGATCTGCTTTTCACCAATCACGACAAGGCTGTGTCCAGAAATGCCGTGCTTGACTGCATCTGGGAGGCGACAGGCAACGATGTGTATGACCATACAGTGACTGTCTATATGAAGCGCATCAGGGCAAAGCTTGGTGAGGATGTGATAAAGACTGTGAAGGGAATCGGGTATCGTGTTGATTCAGATGAAGCTCTTTAAACAGTATCGGCTGACAGAGACAGTTCCCGGGGGAAAGCATGAGAAAGAAGAAATATAATTTAGAGAACAGAAAACATTTTGTGTATTTTGCAATAATATATACATGTATATGTGTGATGGTTATGGCTTTTACCGTCTTTTTTCAGTACAGGGCATATACGAAAAACTATAACATCACAGTGGCTAAGCTATGTGCACTCATTCATGAAAAATATCCCGATGTATCAGATGGCAGTATAGCCGCGATTCTAAATGACAGCAGCTTAGGCAGCGATTATACAAATTTAAAAAGCGCAGAGACGCTCTTAAAAAAATACGGCATTGATATGGAAAAGGATTCTGCGGTTTTGTCAAATGAAAAAGCGCTTAAAGGGGCGCTTTGGCTAGACATATTTCTTGTTGTGCTTTTTGCAGGGGGCTTTTGCCTTTACATTGTGCTTATAAGATTTAGCTTTAAAAGACAGGTCAGACAGGCTGCGGATTATCTGCGTCGCATAAATCAGGGAGACTACAGACTTGTTATGGCAGATAGCACAGAGGGAGAGATTTCTATACTTAAGGGAGAGCTTTACAAGACAGCAATCTATTTGAGGGAGTCTGCGGAAAATGCAAAGGCAGACAAGCTTTTGCTAAAGGATGCGCTTTCTGACATATCGCATCAGCTTAAGACACCGCTCACATCACTTTCGATAAATCTGGAAAATCTGGAAGGAAATCCTGATATGGCACCTGAAAACAGAAGCAGGATAATGCGCAGGGCAAAGCGTGATGTGGATAATATATCGCATATGGTGCAGGCTATCTTAAAGCTTTCAAGGCTTGAAGCGGATGTTGTGGAGTTTGATGAGAAGGATACGCTGCTGTCTGAAATTGTGTCTGAGGCAGCTGACAATGTTATGGCACTTTGCGATTTGAGAGACATAAGGCTGTCCATAGATGAAGGCTCTGATAAGGATGCCTGTATACATGCTGATGCATACTGGCAGTGTGAGGCCATTACAAACATAGTAAAAAATGCAGTGGAGCACGCAGAGAGTGAGGTAAGGATAGGCTTTTACAGGTATGAGATGTATGCAGAGATAACAGTGCAAAACGATGGAGAGACCATAAGTGATGAGGACAAAAAGCATATTTTTACGCGTTTTTACAGCGGCAGCGGACAGCCGGCAGACAGCATCGGCATAGGACTTTCGCTCGCGGAAGCAATTGTGCGTCATGACAATGGATATATCCTTGTGGAGGATTGTAAAAAAGATGTATTAAATGAAAAAAATGAATGCAGTGGCACACGCTTTGTGGTAAGATATCTGTGATAAGTTGAGAAAAATTATCAATAAATACACTAGGAAGCGATAAAATGACACTAAAAGAACTTGGCATAGGACAGAGTGCCAGAATACTTACAGTAGGCGGTGAGGGCGCATTGCGCCAGCATTTCCTGGATATGGGAGTAATCCCAAAAGCCGAAGTAACAGTTATCAAATTTGCACCGATGGGAGACCCGATGGAGCTTCAGGTGCACGGCTATGAGCTCACATTGAGGCTTGATGATGCGGCACATATTGAGGTAGAATTAATTGATAGCCGTTCAAGAAAACATGAGGGGCCTAAAAAGATAAGCAACACAGCCCATCCCGGACTTGGTGAGGAGGGCAAATACCATGTGAAGGGCAGTGGCAATCCCCTTCCAGATGGTGAGAAGCTCACATACGCACTTGTGGGAAACCAAAACTGCGGCAAGACAACACTTTTCAACCAGCTTACAGGCTCAAACCAGCATGTGGGCAATTTCCCGGGAGTGACGGTGGACAGAAAGGATGGCTCTATTAAAGAACATCCGGATACATCAATCACAGATTTACCGGGCATTTACTCAATGAGCCCATATACGAATGAGGAGATTGTGTCGAGAAACTTTGTGCTCGATAACAAGCCAAAGGCCATAATAAATATCGTAGATGCGACAAATATCGAGAGAAACCTGTATCTGACCATGCAGCTTCTTGAGATGGATATACCGATGGTTATCGCTCTAAATATGATGGATGAGGTGACGGCAAACTCAGGCTCAATCGATGTAAATAAAATCGAGGGACTGTTAGGAGTGCCTGTTGTACCGATTTCAGCCGCGAAGAATCAGGGTGTTGATGAGCTGGTGCGCCATGCGATACACATTGCAAAGTATCAGGAGCGCCCGGGCAGACAGGATTTCTGTGATGAGAATGATTTTGGCGGTGCTGTGCACAGATGTATACACGCGGTCAGCCACCTGATTGAGGATCATGCAAAGCTCGCCGGAGTCCCGATTCGCTTTGCTGCTACCAAAATTATCGAGGGAGATGCACTTATATTAGAGCAGCTTCATCTTGATGAGAATGAGAAAGAGGCAATAGAGCATCTGATTGTCCAGATGGAGAAGGAGCGAGGCCTTGACAGAAGCGCTGCAATTGCGGATATGCGCTTTACATTTATTGAGAAAATATGCGAGAGCACCGTGGTAAAACCAAAGGAGAGCAGGGAGCGTATCAGAAGTGAGCGCATCGACCGTGTTCTTACAGGCAAATATACGGCAATACCGTGCTTTATAGTGATAATGCTTGCTGTATTTTATCTCACCTTCAATGTAATCGGAGCAGGCCTTCAGTGGCTTTTGGAGCAGGGCATAGGAGCACTGACTGCGCTTACGGATAAGGCACTCACAGCGGCAGGCGTGAATGAGGTGCTGCACGGACTGGTAATAGACGGCATCTTTCAGGGTGTCGGAAGCGTCTTAAGCTTTTTGCCGATTATCGTGACACTGTTCTTTTTCTTATCCCTCATGGAGGACAGCGGATACATAGCGAGGGTTGCATTCTTCATGGACAAGCTCCTTCGTAAGATAGGACTTTCCGGACGAAGCATAGTACCAATGCTCATAGGCTTCGGCTGTACGGTGCCAGCTGTCATGGCGACACGTACACTGCCAAGTGAGAGAGACCGTAGAATGACTATACTCCTCACACCGTTTATGAGCTGTTCGGCAAAATTGCCAATTTATGCATTCTTTGTTAGTGCATTTTTCCCGAAGCATGGCGGACTTGTCATGGGAGGACTGTACTTCCTTGGCATAATTGTCGGAATACTTTTCGCATTTATCTATAGAAAGACTTTGTTCAGGGGTGACGCAGTGCCATTTGTCATGGAACTGCCAAACTACAGGATGCCGGGCGCCAAGAATGTGTGCCAGCTCCTCTGGGAGAAGGCAAAGGACTTTTTGCAGAAGGCATTTACAGTAATACTTATTGCTACAATGCTTATATGGTTCTTACAGAGCTTTGACATACACTTTAACATGGTAACAGACTCAAAGGACAGCATGCTTGCCGCTATTTCAAGTGTTATCGTGCCTGTCTTTAAGCCTCTGGGACTCGGCGACTGGCGTATATGCACGTCACTTATCAGCGGACTCATGGCAAAGGAGAGCGTGGTATCAACACTTGAGATACTGTTTGGCGGAACGGTTACGACAGCACTCACAACACTTTCAGCGGCATCTCTTCTGGTGTTCTCGCTGCTCTACAGCCCATGCGTGGCTGCTATGGCATCCATAAAGAGAGAGCTGGGTGCAAAGTGGGCAGTCAGCGTGGTGCTTTTGCAGTGTGCGATTGCATGGGTGGCAGCATTTATTGTAAGAGTTATTGGACTGCTTGTGATGTAATTAAAAACAGACTATTCAGAACCACTGAGAACCAAAAAGATGATGTGTCATGCTTGCATGTAAGCAACAGGTTTTCTTGTTCTCAAGGTGGTTCTGAATAGTTACAAAAAATATAAAAGGAGATATGTGATGGAGATTAAACTGGAAAATGAATCACTTGAGCTCACGATAAACAGCTTCGGAGCAGAGCTTAAAAGCATCACCGGCAAGGAAACAGGTACACAGTATCTGTGGGATGCCGATGAGAAATACTGGAAGAGAAGCGCACCGGTGCTTTTCCCGTTTGTCGGCAGCTTAAAGGACAAGAAGTTTACCGTTGATGGGACAGATTATCCGATGGGACAGCACGGCTTTGCAAGGGATATGGAGTTTGAGCTTGTGTCACAGACAAAGGATGAGGCATGGTTTTCACTTAAATCAAATGATGAGACTCTTGCAAAATATCCGTTTGAGTTTGTGCTCGAAATCGGCTATAAGCTCTCAGGCAGTGAGATAAAAGTGACCTGGAGGGTGACTAATCCTGCGAAAAAGGATTTACTTTTCTCAATAGGTGGTCATCCGGCATTTATGTGTCCGGTCGCAGAGCAGGGAAAGCAGTCAGACTATTATCTGAAGCTTGACACAGACAAAGCAATCACCTACGGACTTATCTGTGACGGAGGACTTTTAGACAAGGATGACAATCTGCTTAAGGTGGATGTGGATGGATACTGTCAGATAGATGAGCATATGTTTGATAAGGATGCGCTCATAATAGAAAACAGACAGGCTTCAAAGGTGAGCCTGTGTACACCGGATAAGAGGCCATACCTTACGGTGTCATTTGATGCGCCTTTATTTGGTCTGTGGTCACCGGCAGGAATGGGAGCACCGTTTATCTGTATTGAGCCGTGGTACGGCCGATGCGACAGAGCAGGCTTTGCCGGAGAATTAAAGGACAGGGAGTATGGTAATTCGCTGGCACATGGTGAGAAATTTGAGAAGTCATATACGATTGCAATTGAGCTGTAGATTTTCTTGTTCTCAATGTGACTTAAGACTTAAATAGTTACAAACAAAAATATAAGATATAGTTAGAATCATGGGACTGCGATATATTGTAGTCCCATGATTTTTGTATTGACAAAATGCAAGATATGAAATATATTATACTTAACTAGTGACTAATAAACAGTAGAGTGTTAATCAGTAGAGAGGGTGTTATAATGCAAAAGCAAAATTCAAAAAAGAAATTTTTGGAGAAACTTTATATTAGCTTATCATTTTATTTTGGGGATGATGACTGTGATAGTATAATTAAAGACTATGAAGAATGGTTCGAAAATGAAGAAATGGCTGAAAAAAGCGAGTACGAAATATGTTCCGGCTTAGGAAAACCGTTTGATATCGCGAGAAATTTATACAAAGATTCAAAAGAAGGAAAAGAGCATACGTTTCCATTGAAGAGTAGTGTTTTATTACAGACAATTGCCATGCTGGTTATATATTATGTGCTATGCGTCAGTTTGTTAAGATACTTTGATAAAAACGGCTGGAATTTTTATCCGGTTGCTCTGATAGCTAATGTTCTAGTATTTGTTGCAGGTTTGTTTATTCTTAAAAAATCAAAATTAACATGTGATATGCAATTTAAAAACCATCTGTTATTAATCGGATTATTCTTTTTTATTTTATTAACAGAGGTATTTCTGGTAATGAAAAATAATGAGGCTGGCTTAGGGAGTTATTATGTGGTATTAGTTACAACAGCTATAATTATTCTGAGTTGTATTATTATTTACATCATCTTAAAGAAATATATAATAAACAGGAAATTGGGTTTTATAACGATATTTCATATACTTGGTATTATTACCTGTTTAATGTATTTTATAAATCAGTTACATATGTTTTATATAGAAAGAACGCTTGGGCTTGAAAAAATAATAGCATATAGTAGTTTATTATATATTCAGACACTGATTTTGGGGACAATTTTATTGTTAAAATTAAAATTTGAGAGGAAATCATAAATGGATTCACAGCTAAAAAGAGGAATCTTAAATATATGTATTTTACAGCTTTTAAAACAAGAAGACAGATATGGATACGATATAATTAAAATATTGCAGGGACTTTTCCCGGATACAGATGAAAGCACTATTTATGCCATTCTAAGAAGACTGAATAAAGGAGGGTTGACGGAAGTATATTACAGTGAAAAATCATTGGGACCACAGAGAAAATATTATAAAATAGTAGAAAAGGGGGAATTATATTTAAAAGAAAACATAGCTTCCTGGAATGAGATAGTAAGGATTTTTCACGAACTTGAAATAATGTAATGTAGGATAGCATAACGCTATATGTGCCTTGGTGCACCTGCCTTTTTCATGCCTGCCTGAAGCAGCCATTTCTGATCAATTTTCTTAAGATCTTCACCGAATCTGACATGCAGCCGAACGGAGCCTTCGAGCTGCTCGATATGTTCAATGGTGCCCTTGCCAAACTTTGGATGATTGACATCGTCATTGATATTAAATTTTACAGTACTGTTTTTCTTTTTGCGGTATTCCTGCTCGCGTGAATATGTGTCGCGGATAGGAATACTCTTGTCAGTAATTTTCTTTTTGAGAACCTTATCATAATCGTGCTTAATAAGTCCTTCACCGGCTTTGTAGTAAGGAGTGGGAGCTGCTCCGATAAGTGAGCAGCAATATTTCCACGCACTTCCGTGGATGCCGGGCTGCCAGTTGTACTTGTCCGGTATATCCATATTATATTGCATATAGTGGGCATATTCGTGCTTATATAAATCCATCCTGTCATCCTTTGACAAGGGCTTTGTCACACAGTAGCCGATGAAAAGCAGCGAAAAATGAAATTCTTCTTCATCCTGCCCAAAGCCCGGAGTGTATGCACCGAGCCTGTCCGTATCAAAGCCAAATGTGATAGGAACCCTTGCACCGTTAAGCCCAAGCTGTCTGTCGAGCTTCTGGTAGAGAAAGCGGATTTCCGCGAGATGTATTTTTGTTTCGTTTTCGAGTAGTTGTCGTAAATTGTTGTCTATGTTCATAAGTATATTTCTCTAAAAAATCAGTTTGTTTTCAACACAGTAATGATATATTCCGTCATTCTCAACTGATTGGCACACAAAATCAGCCTTAGCCTTGACTTCGTCCTTTGCATTGCCCATGGCAACACCAATGCCTACGGCCTCAAGCATTTCAATATCGTTATGTCCGTCACCGAAAGCAATTGCTTCATCCTTTGAGAAGCCATAATGCCTAAGCACTGCAGCAACAGCATTGCCTTTGCCACTGTTAAGCGGAATAATATCAACGGCCTTATCCCACCATGCAGTTATCTGTGAGTGGGGCGCGCCGGATAGAATCTGTGAGTGCTCATCTTTTTTGCAGGAGCACATAATCTGATATATATCAGTCCTGCTTATCTCGTCAAAATTGTCAGCGATTTTAAGCTTTTCGCTGCCAAAGGCAAAGTATTGCTCTAAATCAGGGTCGGTACCGTTTGTGACAATCATATGCTCGTTGCTGATTGCAATGGCGCGGTTCATCTGCTTTAGATTGGAAATTATCTGATATTTGTCGTGCTCATTAATAGGATTTTTGAAGATGATATCATTGCCTGCGGTGACGAATGAGCCGTTAAAGGTGAGCAGGACATCAAAATCAATTCCATCAAAATGAGGCACACCTGTGTAGCTTCTTCCGGTAGCCATACAAAGGATGATGCCATTTTGGTGGAGCTGCCTAAGTGCAGCAGCAGTGTTTGCTGATAATTCTTTATGTCCCAGCCGAAGCAGGGTGCCATCCACATCAAAGAATGCTATTTTAATCATAATTCACCTGCCTGTTTTAATGCTAGTTTAATGATATTTTCATTTATATAGAATCCGTTTGATTGAATTTTGGTTATTGCATTTTTTACAGAAGAAATAAAATGTTAAGTAAGTCTGCATTGCACAATGCAATTAATGGTGTTGAATTGACAATTACCCTACGCATTATTCATCTCCTCTATAAATTCTGCTTCATCATCAAAACTGAAGATAGATATATTATTATTGCCTAGATATTTGATGAAATCTTCCTCACTCATTCCGGCTATCTGTGCACAATATCCAATAGAAATATGGTTTTTTAAATAAAGCATTAGAGCAGTAGCTTTCTTGGCAAAAGCATTAGCTTCATCTTTGGTCATTTTGGTATCGTATAATACTTCATCTGGTATTTTTATTGCAATACTACACATATAAACACCTCTTTCTATTTATAATGAATCATTAATTATATCTCAGTTACATGATAACATAATAAGCGCAAGATTAAAAACATTTATTTAAATTTCTGCCACAACGTAAGGTACGTAAGCCGGGGACTGTTGGGGACACGCGCTTTAGCTATCGCTACGCTTAGCAACTAAGATTCTGTACGAAATTATGCTCATGAAGCGTAGAAACGCACCTGCATGGACGCAGGGGAGAGGAAGATTTACATATGTGTACGCAGGAGGACCTGGTTCATAAAGATTACCATTTCTTATAACTGTGTTCTTGATATTAAAGGACACAAGTGGCTTTTTTCAATATGTTGTTGTTAATTTATGGTGTTGGGCTTCCACCATTATGCCAGAAGCCTCACAAAAAGTAGCTGAAACTGCAGAAATCACCAAAACAGCACCCCAAACCCAGCCCAGAAAGCCGGAAAAGACCTGGCAAAAAGTAGCTGAAACTGCAAAAATCCCAAAAACAGCTCCAAAAACCCAGCCGTAAAGCCTCATAAAAATGGACTTATAGACATGTATTGATGGCTTAGTCGAGAATTAACTACTGTGGAGTGTACTAGAACTTGTGAGTAGCGTGTCATTTGTAACCGCCAAAGCGTACACAATGAAGCAGTAACTATAAACTGTGAGATTATAGCAAACCATCTAGCATATACATTTGTATAAGTTTCGACGGTTTCGTTGTGCATAGAAAACCTAAGAGCATAATTTCGTACAGAATCTTAGTCACGAAGCGTAGCGAGGGCGAAAGTGCGTGTCTCCCCAACAGTCCCCGGCTTACGTACCGACCTACGATCGATGCGCAAAAGTTGCGCGCAAAAAACGCGCACCTAATCCCTTGTTTGTGAAAAATGCTTGAAAACAAAAGTTAAAAAATGTCGAAATTGCACATTGACATAATCATAATACTGTAATATACTAAGTTCAGAACAAGCGGTTGCGCGAAAAACGCACCTAAGAAATAAATTACAAGCAAATGGAGGAAACAACGGATGGACAAATTTATTGTTAACATCATTCACCGCCCTGAGATGGTGCCTGAGTACTCAGCAACAGTGACAGGACAGGGAAAAGAAGAGGATATTGGAGATAAGAAGCTTATCACAGAGTCACTCGACATCTTCAAGACACAGCAGAGACTTGCACATGAGGCGGGACTCAAAACAACAATCCAGATGACATATGCTTCACTTTTTAATGATGAGGCAGTAGAGCTTGCAAAGCAGGATCACGAGAAATACGGTGATGAGATAGCACTTTCACTCCTTGGACTTCCATGTGAGGAGTTTAGAGAGAAGTATAAGACAAAGGATTTCTGTATCTGGATGTTCTCAATGGAGGACAAGAAAGCTATCGTAAATGATGTTTTCGAGAAATTCCATGACAGATTCGGTTTCTATCCTGAGTCAACAGGCTCTTACTATATGGATGCAGACCTTACAAACTACATAAAAGAAAAATACCCAATGGTAAAATGTGCAGTTGCAACATGCTGGGAGGAGGGCCCTAAGGCATACCACACATGTAACAACTCATGGTACACACTCTTTGACGGAGGCCCATGGGCACCATGGATTCCATCAAAGCAGAACACACATGCGCCAGCAGCAAATAAGGAAGAGGATAGCGGAATCGTAGCAATTCCACATCTCTCACGTGACCTTATTGCATGCTATGACGGAAACGGCTCAAACTTCGGAACACATCCACAGAATGTGCTTCGTGGAATGATTTATGATACAAAGACATGGGAGTATCCATATCTTTACAACCTCATCGACCAGTACAGAGACCTTGCAAAATACAATAACGGATATTCATACAACATGATGTTCGTAGGACCTGGCTGGATGAACAAGATGGGACGATGGGAGCAGCCATATGAGCTTCTCTTAAAGTCATACACAGACGGCTGTAATTATTATGGCAAGTTAAAGAAAGAGGGTAAGCTCATCGACATGACAATGTCAGAGTTCGCTGATTACTTCAGAGAGAAGAAGGGTGTCAACGCAGGTAACTACAATGAGCCTGAGTGTGCACCATGGAGAGATATCCTTTACGGCTCAGACAAGCAGCTCTTCTGGTACTGTGACCCATACATGAGAGCATGCGTAAACATGGATCAGGGTGGAGCAATCGTAGACCTTCGTCCATACGTTGCAAAGCTTGAGTGGCCGGTAGGAATCGGAACAAAGCATGTACAGGATGCATCTTATCCATTCCTTATTCAGGAAAAATACAGAGCAGGATACTTTACACACTATGCAGGAGCTGGAACAGTAAGAAGTGCCAAGCTTTCACACAACGGTGAGGAGGTTGACCTGTGTCTCTGTCCTACACACAGCCATTTTTCAGAGGAAGTTATTGATGGCAAGAAGACAAGAATCCTTACACTTGATCCTGTAGATATTGAGTTTTATGATGTTAAGCTTACTCTTCAGACAAAGGAATACTTTGAGGAGGGCTCATCAAACATCAAGATTGAGCGTAATATCCTTAGCATGAGTGATCCAAATGCAGAGGTTTATCTCGATGAGTACATTACAGCATGCTACGGAACAACAGAGTATCCTGAGGATATGACAGGCATCACACTTACATGTGAGGGAGAAAACCCACAGAGCATCAATTATGAGTACAAGTGTCGTGATGCAAAGCTTGACGGAGCAACTGCAGTAAGCGCAGTAATTCCTGCAATTCAGACAAAGGTTTCACTCACACCATCTGCAAATGCAGAGGGATACATTGAGGAAGGATATGCATTCTCTCCAATGTTCAAGCTTGGTTACAAGAAACAGATTAAAGACAAGGAGGTATTTGCAACATGGCTCAACTTGGAAAAGGCAAATTAAATTACAGATGTCCTTTATGTTTTATGAGGGATCTTGATATTGATATGTTCTATAATAAGGAAACAGGTATTTATAGCTGCATCCGTTGTCAGTTCAGAGGTACAGAGGAAGAGGTACTTCAGGGCAACGAGGATGTCCGCAAGAAGTACAAGGCTATGTACAAGAGATTCGACAAGTTCGATTTTGATTAAAGTAGTGATTGGTACGCTGCTGCTATAATAGCAGCAGCGTGTTTTGCATTTCGCTACAAAGGAGAGTATATATGGCGAAAAGAAAAAAAGACACGATGGAATTCAGATTCTATGAGCTGCCACAGGGAGAGTCAGCACTCGTACTGTGCGGAGAATCCTGGAAGAGAGTGTATGGTCATGAGGAATTTCACCTGCATTTCCATAATCTGCTTGAAATCGGCATCTGCCGCGAGGGAGATGGAAATATGTATCTGGATGAGGATATTTACCAGTATCATGACGGCGATATCACATTTATACCTGAGAATTTTCCACATGTTACAGTCAGCTATGGTGAGGTGGTGAATTTCTGGGAGTACATTTTTATTGACATACATTCTGTGATAGAAGAGATGTTCCCAAACAATACGGCATTCCAGAATGAGGCAGTTACGACTATATCAAAAAAAGCGTTTATGACTAACGTGTATCAGAGCCCGGCTATGGCTGAGTATATAAATGCCATAATCAGGGAAACCCGTGAACACAAGATTTATTGCCAAAGGACGGTAAAGCTCCTTGTGCAGGGAATTGTAATAGAGCTGCTGCGTAGGTATGATGAGCTTCCGGAGGAGGATAATAATATCGTAAAGGGTACCAATATGTCACAGATAGCCACAGCACTTGACTACATGAATAAGCATTACAGCGAATCGATAAAGGCAGGGGAGCTTTCGGAACTATGCAACATGAGCGAGACTCATTTCAGGAGACTGTTTGAATCATACATCAATATGCCGCCTATGGAGTATCTGAATCTGATAAGAGTACAGAAGGCGTGCGAGCTTATGAAAAAAACAAATGAGCCTATGGAGCTTATTGCACAAAAGTGTGGATTCACAACCCAGTCAACTTTTAACCGTAATTTCCGCAAATTTTTGGACACTTCGCCATATCAGTGGAAGATAAATCCTGAAAATTATGAGCATAAGCTGCTGAATTTTAGGATATCTGCACTAAAGGGATGGTAGAAAATGCATGTTTCGTATAATTTTGTACATTTATGATTGAATATGCATGTAATTGTGTGGAATTTGTTAACACATAAATAGCATGTATGGTTATAATGACTATGTAATCAAGAAACGGACAAGTATTCATAGTTAAAATGCCCAATTAAAACAATAAGACTATGAATGAATTATGAACGGAGTATTACAAAAACATCATTTTTATTAGGGAGGAAGAAAAAATGAAAAAGAAAGTAGTTTCATTATTACTCGTAACAACAATGGTTGCCTCACTTGCAGCCGGATGTGGAGATTCATCTTCATCAGGAGATGGCACAGAAAAGACAGGCAAGAAGGTAGAGACCGTAGATGACGGTCATACACTTACAGCATGGGCCTGGGATGCAAACTTCAATATCCCGGCACTCAAAGCAGCAGCAGAGGATTACAAGAAAAATGTAGATCCTGATTTTGTACTCAATATTGAGGAGCAGTCACAGTCATCTGATATTGAGACAGCAATTACAACAGCAGGTTCAGCAGGAGATTACAGTACACTTCCTGACATCGTATTATTCCAGGATCACTACTTCCGGCAGTACCATACAAATTATCCTGATGCATGGGTATCAGCAAATGATGCAGATGTTAAGTGGGATGATTTCAGCCAGGAGAAATTATCATTCTCTACAATCGACGGAGAGCACTTTGGATTCCCTGTTGATAACGGAACAGTTATCTTTGCTTACAGAACAGATCTTCTTGAGCAGGCAGGATACACAATCGATGATATGACAGGTATTTCTTGGAAGGATTTCATCGAGGTAGGTAAGAAAGTATACGAGAAGACAGGAAAATACTTACTTTGCATGGACGGCGACGGAAATGATTTGTTCTACATGATGCTTCAGGCAGAGGGTGAGTCACAGTTTAAGGATGGCAAGCCAAACTTTGTAGACAACGCTAAATTAAAAGAAATCATGCAGGTACTTAAGGATATGATCGACAACAATGTTCTTTACCTTGCAAATAACTGGTCAGATTACACAGATCAGGCTGTCCAGGGAGACATGGTTGCAGGCGTTATGAACGGAAACTGGATCATTCCTACAATCGAGAAGGTTACAGACAACAGTGGAAAGTGGGAGATTACATCTCTTCCAACACTTGAGGGTGGTGAAGGCTATGCATCAAACGGTGGTTCTTCACTTTACATCACAAGCAACTGCAAGCAGACAGACCTTGCTAAGAAATTCTTAGCATATACATTCGGTGGCGGATCTTATACAGACAAGGGTGTATCTGAGACATATGACAATGCTCTTAAGAATGGTGGTGTTATCACTACATATACACCTGCAGGCAAGTCTGAGGTTTACAACGAGGGCGTTGAGTACTTCAACAACCAGCCAATTTACGCTAAGATCGTTGAGATGGGTGCAAATGTTAAGACAATCGAGCAGAGCGATTTCCATTACGATGCACGTAAGAAGCTTGCTACAGCACTTATCAATATTACTCAGAACGGTGCAGATATCGATTCAGAGATAAAGACAGCAGAGGATGACCTTAAATTCACAATGGGACTTTAATCTGTTAGCTTGATGGCAAATGTACAGGGAGCCATTAAATGGCTCCCTGTTTTTTCTCAAAGACTTATAGTTAGGAGGCCTTTATAGTGAAGAATAAGAAAAAAGGAATGAGCATAACAGGTAAACAAAGGGCTGCCGGCTGGATTTATCTGGCTCCGGCTACAATACTCATTTTCATAATGAGCTTCTGGCCTATTATCCAGGCTGTTATTACATCATTTAAAACCGGTTCAAGTGCAAATATGCAGTGGGCTAATCCATTTGCCTACAATTACACAAGAATGTTTCAGGATGCGGTTTTCAAGAGATCTATCGGAAACACATTCCTATATTTAATTATCGAAGTTCCAATCATGCTTGTACTGGCAATTTTACTGGCACAGTTACTTAACAACAAGCATCTTAAATTTAAAGGACTTTTCCGTACATGTGTATTTTTACCATGTGCAACATCACTCGTATCATATGCATTGATTTTTAAATCGCTTTTTGCAACACAGGGACTTATCAATACAATCCTTGTTAAACTTGGAATATTAGAGAGCAACTTTAACTTCCTCGGTACAGGCTGGAGCGCTAAGATTATTATCATAGTAGCTCTTATCTGGAGATGGACAGGATATAATATGGTGTTCTTTTTAGCTGGTCTGCAGAATATCGAGTATTCTGTTTACGAGGCGGCAAAGATAGATGGAGCGAGCGGCTGGAGGACCTTCTGGTCTATCACGGTTCCTCTTCTTAGACCTACAATTGTTATGACAACCATCATGTCAATAAACGGTACATTACAGCTCTTCGATGAGTCTGTAAACCTGACAAAGGGTGGACCTGCAAATGCGACAATCACCATGTCACATTATATCTATAACGGCTCGTTTGGTGAAGGTGTTGCAAACTTTGGATATGCATCAGCAATGTCTGTTATCGTATTCATCATGGTTGCTATACTGGCATTTATCAATCTGAAAGTAGGTGACAAGCGTGACTAAGAAAAAACATGGATCATCAATACAAAAAAGGCTTATACCTTCATACATTTTTCTTGTAATAGTTTCGTTCATCTCAGTATTTCCGTTTTTCTGGATGATATCGGCAGCGACCAACAAGTCTATTGACGTTGCAAGAGGTAGAATTGCATTTGGTGGCTATGCCCTTGAGAACTTAAAGAAACTGTTTGCATCACAGAACGTTGCACTTGGAATGAAAAACTCACTTATCAATGCAACAGTTCAGACAATTATAGCACTGCTTGTCTGCTCACTTGCCGGTTACGGCTTTGAGCTATATCATGACAAGGCAAAGGATAAGCTGTTCTCAGTTTTACTTCTTGCCATGATGATTCCGCAGGTAGCTACACTTATTCCTCTGTTCAAGATGATGTCAAAGCTCGGCTTTATAAATACGGTATGGGGCTTCATGCTCCCGGCTATTTCAACGCCGTTCCTTATCATGATGTTCAGACAGAATTCGAGAAACTTCCCAGTCGATATAATGGAGGCGGCACGAATTGACGGACTCAGTGAGATTGGTATTTTCTTCAAGATGTATATGCCTGTACAGAAATCAACATATGCAGCAGCTGCAGTTATCACATTCATGAATGCATGGAACTCATACCTGTGGCCAAAGGTAATCCTCAATAAGCCTGATGCTATCACAATGCCAATGCTTATTGCAAACCTCGCAGCAGGATATACAGTAGATTACGGTGTACTGATGATGGGCGTTCTTTTCTGCTCCATCCCTACAATGATCGTATTCTTTGTGCTCCAGAAGCAGTTTGCAGAGGGAATTACAGGATCTGTTAAATAAAAGTAAAATAATATTGTTAAAAATCAAGAAGGCAAATAATGTTTATTATTTGCCTTCGTCTTATAAGAGGCTTTGTGTTTAAAACATACATGTATCAAATAATAAATACAGTAGATAGGAGTGTAAAAATATGAGTAATTTTGATTCAAATATCATTAAAAATCCGGAAATATTTGAGCAGAACAGACTTGCGGCTCATTCGGATCATGTGTGCTATAAAAATGAACTGGAGAAAATTAAAGGAAAATCAAGCCTGAGATATGATATGAACGGCTTATGGAAGTTTGCATATGCAAAGAATCAGTCCCTGGCTCCTTGTGGCTTTGAGGCAGCTGATTATGATTGCAAAGGCTGGGATGAAATCAGGGTTCCGGCACATATCCAGATGGAAGGCTATGACGTGCCAATCTATACGAATACCACATATCCGTGGGAGGCTGATGAGTTTATAAAGCCGGGCGAGGTACCTGAGATTTTCAATCCGGTTGCAAGCTATGTGAAGTATTTCACAATCCCTGAGAATATGAAGAACAAGAGGGTGTGTATTTCATTTCAGGGAGTGGAGAGCGGTTTTGCACTCTGGCTGAATGGACACTATGTCGGCTACAGTGAGGACACATTTGATCCGTCTGATTTCGAGCTGACTGATTATATTGTCGAGGGTGAGAACAAGCTTGCGGTCAGGGTATGGAAATGGACATCAAGCAGCTGGTGTGAGGATCAGGATTTTTACAGATTTTCAGGCATTTTCAGAGATGTATTTTTGTATGCCGTTCCTTGTGCACATGTGGAGGATCTGTCAGTTGTTCCTACACTTAATGATACCTTTGACGAGGGTACACTTAGTGTGTCAATAAAGGCAGATGGTGATGGTATTGCAAGTGTAAAGCTTTATGAGCTGGGCGATTTGTCTGTGGAAAAATATGACAGGGCAAAACTTTTATTGGAAGAGTTTGATATAGAGCTTAGGAATAAGGAAATTTGCGAGGGCTCATGTAATGTGAAAAATCCTCTGTTATGGAGCGCTGAAAAGCCGAATCTGTATGAGGTTAAAATTATAGTTAAAGATACGCATGGAAATGAGACCGAGTTTATCAGCCAGCTGGCGGGCTTCAGACGATTTGAGATGGTAGACGGACTCATGAAGCTAAACGGTAAGCGTATTGTATTTAAGGGTGTAAACCGCCATGAGTTCAGCTCAATAACAGGCCGTGTGCCAAACCGTGATGAGGTGATAAAGGATATTGTCACAATGAAAAAGAACAATATCAATGCTATAAGAACAAGCCATTATCCTGATGATTCCATGCTCTATGAGCTTTGCGATATTTATGGAATCTATATGATAGCGGAGAACAATCTTGAGAGTCATGGCACATGGGAGGCATATAATAAGGGCTATGTTGACCTTGACTTTGTTGTGCCAAAGGACAAGCCACAGTGGAGAGAAATGATGCTGGACCGTGCCAACTCATGCTATCAGAGGGATAAAAATCATCCGGCAATCCTTATCTGGTCATGCGGCAATGAGTCGTTTGGCGGCAAGACCATATATGAGATGTCACAACTTTTCAGACAGCTTGATAAGCATCGTCTGGTTCATTATGAGGGAGTATTTAGCGATAGAAGCTATAATGACACAAGCGACATGGAAAGCCAGATGTATACTCCGGCTGCAGGCATTGAAAAATTCCTTGCAGAGCATCCTGAGAAACCGTTTATCTGCTGCGAATATACACATGCAATGGGAAATTCCTGCGGTGCTATGCACAAATATACAGAGCTTACAGACCGCGAGCCTAGATATCAGGGCGGATTTATCTGGGATTATATTGACCAGTCAATCTACAAAAAGGACAGATACGGCAAGTGGTTCCTCACATATGGCGGAGATTTCGGCGACAGGCCTACAGATGGAGATTTCAGCGGAAACGGCATCTGTTATGGCGGAGAGAGAGAGGCTTCTCCAAAGATGCAGGAGGTGAAGTTTAATTATCAGAATATATCGGTTGATTTTGACAGCGACTACATCTTTACAGTCACAAACAAAAATCTCTTTGTAAATACATCGGTTTTTGATGCTTTTGCCATTCTTCTTGCAGACGGAAATGAGGTCTACAGGACAAGGCTTCAGATATCTGTTCCACCGATGGATAGGGCAAGCTATGAGGTGCCGGTGACTCTTAAAAATTCCATGATAGATGTGGAAAAAGAGTACTGTATTGTGGTATCATTTGTATTAAAGGAAAACACCATATGGGAAAAGGCAGGATATGAGATTGCATTCGGACAGCATATGATAAAGAAGCCTGTAAGTGAGTATTCATGCGACAAATCAGTTGAGCTTGTTGTTGGAAACGGAAATATCCTTGTAAGAGGTGAGAACTTTAAGGCACTTTTCTCAAGAATGAATCTGGGAATGGTTTCATATGTATACGGTGGCGTCGAGATGCTTCCAAATACTATCCCACTGCCGAATTTCTGGAGAACACCTACCAACAATGATTCCGGCAATATGATGCCACAGCGCTATGCACAGTGGAAGATTGCCAGCATGTATGTGACCACCAGACAGGATCAGCGCTTTGCAGATACATCACCAAGGGTAGAAAAAAATGACAACAATATCGCCATCACATACACTTATTTCATGCCTACCACACCGCAGAGCTCATGCGAGGTAACATACAGGGTGTTTGGTGATGGAACAATCGAGACAACTCTGTCATATGACCCAGTAAAGGAGCTTGGCGATATGCCGGAGTTTGGCATGATGTTCAAGCTGGATGCCGATTATGATACAGTGAAATGGTACGGACTCGGACCACAGGAGACATACGAGGACAGACAGCATGGCGGAAAGTATGGTGTATACGAGAATAAAGTGGCAGACAACATTGCCGAGTACCTCGTTCCGCAGGAGAGCGGCAACAAGTGCAGAGTAAGATATGCAAAGGTAATGGATAAGAAGGGCAGAGGCATGCTGTTCTTTGGTGATGAGCTCTCGTTCTCGGCACTGCCATATACACCACATGAGCTGGAAAATGCTGCACATCACTTTGAGCTTCCACCTGTACACTATACTGTTGTCCGTGTGGCAAAGAAGCAGATGGGTGTAGGTGGAGACGACAGCTGGGGCTCACATACTCATCCGGAGTACCTGCTTGATGTCTCAGAGAAAATGGAATTCACATTCTGTTTCCGCGGAATCTAGCATTTTAAGGTTGTAAGGAATATTATTACACATTTTGAGAGCAGGGACTACTACCGGGACTGCTCTCATGGTGTAGATAAACGATATAAGGATAAATGATATAAGAATTAAGGAGGATTAAAATGTCAAAATTTATTAAGGGTATGGATTTATCAACCTTGCTAGAGCTGGAACGCTGCGGAGCTAAATACTACGAGGATGGAAAGGAGAAGGATATTCTTGACATCATGAAGGAGCATGATGTTGACACAATCCGTCTTCGTCTGTGGAACGACCCAAAATCAGAGGATGGTGAGCCTTACGGTGCGGGTAACAATGACCTGGCTGAGACTATTGCTATCGGAAAAAAGGTTACAGATGCAGGCTTTGGAGTGCTTTTGAATTTCCACTACAGTGATTTCTGGGCAGATCCGGGAAAGCAGATTAAGCCAAAGGCATGGAAGGATTTCGGTGTGGACGAGCTGGAGCAGGCTGTATATGATTTTACACTTGAAAATCTTACAAAGATTATTGAGGCAGGTGTAAATGTCACAATGATTCAGGTAGGTAATGAGCTTTCAAACGGACTTTTGTGGCCTGAGGGAAAGGTACCTAACTACGATAATATTGCAAAATTTGTGAATGCCGGAATACGTGCCTGCCGCAAGGTAAATGCTGATATTCCGATTATGATTCACCTCGATAATGGTGGAAACAATGAGCTTTATGTCAGATGGTTTACAAACTTCATCGAAAGAGGAGAGGAGTTTGAGTATATCGGATTGTCATACTATCCTTTCTGGCACGGCTCTCTCGATCAGCTTGAGTTCAATATGAACGATATTGCAAAGCGTTTCAATAAGGACCTTATCATCGCTGAGGTATCCATGGGCTTTACAATGGACAGCTACCAGGAGTACGAGAAGCTTGCTGATTCTGAGCGCAAGGGTTATGCGACAAAACCGGAGCTTGTCGAGAAGATAGATTATCCTATGACTATTGAGGGACAGGCTGACTTTACAAAGGATTTCTTAAACAGAGTGGCAAATGTGGTGGATGACCACGGAAAAGGATTTTTCTGGTGGGAGCCTGCGTGGATTCCTGTACCGGGCTCAGGCTGGGCTACACCTGCTTCACTTAAGTACATGAATGATCCGGGACCATGCGGCAATGAGTGGGCAAACCAGGCACTTTTTGACTATGATGGAAATGTGCTGCCGGCACTTGATGTTATTAAGTGTTTCAAAAAATAATTACAAAGAATATATGTAATTTTGTTGCATGATTTGATTTGTTATGTTGCATTTTCAGTCGGATGTATTGCAATGTAAAAATGTGCAGTTATAATAGAGTTATAAAGAAAAAACGAATTATTTTAACTATCAATTTAACGCAAATACAATCAGCAAAGGAGAAGAAAAAATGATACAGCAAAACGTATTAGACAAATTCAAGGAGCTTTTTGGAGCAGATGGGGATATCAGAGTATATTTTGCTCCGGGACGTGTAAATCTGATCGGTGAGCATACTGACTACAATGGAGGACATGTTTTCCCTTGTGCACTTACCATCGGTACATATATGGCAGCAAGAAAGCGCGATGACAGGAAGCTTCGTTTCTACTCTATGAATTTTGACAATCTGGGTGTGGTTGAGTCATCACTTGATGAGTTTACACCTGATCCGGACGGACTTTGGACAAACTATCCAATGGGCGTTATGTGGGCCTTCGAGGGACGCGGAATGAAGCTTGAAAGCGGTCTTGATATTGTTTTATTCGGAAATATTCCAAACGGCTCAGGACTTTCTTCATCAGCATCTCTTGAGGTGGTTACAGGATATATGTTAAAGGATATTTACGGCTTTGACGTGACAAATCAGGATATTGCACTTATCGGTCAGTATTCAGAGAACAACTACAACGGCTGTAATTGCGGTATCATGGATCAGTTTGCATCTGCAATGGGCAAAAAGGACAATGCAATTTTTCTTGACTGCAATACTCTTGATTTTGAGTATGCACCAATCGTTTTGGACGGTGCAAAGATCGTGGTTACAAACAGCATGGTTAAGCACAGCCTTGTAACAAGTGCTTACAATGACAGAAGAAATGAGAGTGCACAGGCTCTTAAGGATTTACAGACAGTGTGTGACATCAAGACTCTCGGTGACTTGACAGATGAAGAGTTCGAGGCTCATAAGGATGCGATTAAGGATGAGGTTGCACGTAAGAGAGGCAAGCATGCGGTTTATGAGAACCAGCGTACCATCAAGGCTGTTAAGGCATTGAAGGAAAATGATATTGAGACATTTGGAAAGCTTATGAATGCTTCACATGTATCACTTCGTGATGATTATGAGACATCATGTCCTGAGGTTGACGTACTTGTTGATGAGGCATGGAAGATTCCGGGTGTTATCGGATCACGAATCACAGGAGGCGGATTTGGTGGCTGTACAGTCAGCATAGTAAAGGACGAGGCTATTGATCAGTTTAAGGCAAACCTGACAAAGGCCTATGAAGAGAAGGTTGGAAAGACACCTGAGTTTTATGTTGTTTCAATCGGAGACGGACCTAGCCGTCTGGCATAAAATCAGCAATATGAAATAACAGTAACGGATAAACAGGTTTTTCCCGACAATGATTAAGGAGCATGACATGATTCAGGAGAGAATATTAGAATTAGTAAAATATGGTCTTACAACAGGACTTGTTGACCCTGCTGATGAGGTATACACAGTAAACAGACTTCTCGAGGTACTCGGAGTGGACGATATCGAGGATGAGACATTTGAAAAGGCAGAGGCTCAGCCTGCATGGACACAGGAAGAGGCAGAGGAGAAGCTTGAGGGTATACTCGAGGATATGATGACATACGCATATGACAATGGCATCATGAAAGAAAACAGCATTGTATACAAGGATCTTTTTGATACAAAGCTGATGGGCTGCCTTGTAAATGCACCAAGCGTGATCAGAGCTCGCTTTAAGGATTTATACGACAATGAGTCTTCACTTGCGGCAACCGATTATTTTTACAAATTAAGCTGTGACAGCAATTATATCAGAAGACAGCGCATAAAGAAGGATATGAAATGGACCACAGACACAGAGTATGGCACACTTGATGTGACAATCAATCTCTCAAAGCCAGAGAAGGATCCAAAGGCAATTGCTGCCGCTAAAAATGCTAAGCAGAGCGCATATCCAAAGTGCCAGCTTTGTAAGGAAAATGAGGGCTATGCAGGCCGCGTAAACCATCCTGCAAGAGAAAACCACAGAATTATCCCTGTTACAATAAACAACAGCCAGTGGTTTTTCCAGTACTCACCATATGTATACTACAATGAGCACTGTATCGTGTTCAATTCAAAGCATACACCGATGAAAATCGAGCGTGCCACATTTGGAAAGCTGCTTGATTTTGTGACACAGTTTCCACACTATTTTGTAGGCTCAAATGCAGATCTGCCAATCGTTGGAGGCTCTATCTTAAGTCACGACCATTTCCAGGGAGGACACTATACCTTCGCTATGGCAAAGGCTCCGATAGAGAAAAAAATCACATTCAGGGGCTACGAGGATGTCGAGGCAGGTATCGTAAAATGGCCTATGTCTGTTATCAGAATCAAGTCGGCAGACAGGGATAAGCTTATTGATCTTGCAGATAAGATTCTTCTTGCATGGAGAGGCTATACAGATGAAGAAGCATTTATTTTTGCAGAGACAGATGGAGAGCCACACAACACTATCACACCTATAGCAAGACGTCGTGACGGAGACTATGAGCTTGACCTTGTGCTCAGAAACAACATCACCACAGAGGAGCATCCGCTTGGCGTATATCATCCGCATGCCCACCTTCATCACATAAAGAAGGAGAATATCGGACTTATCGAGGTAATGGGACTTGCAGTGCTTCCGGCCAGATTAAAAGGTGAGATGGCAGAGCTTAGGGATGCAATCCTTACAGGAAAGGATCTGCATTCGACTGAGACTCTTGCATCACATGCTGACTGGGCTCTTAAGTTTATGTCTAAGTATGATAAGATTGATGAGTCTAATATTGATGGTATCATCAATGAGGAGATTGGACTTGTATTTAAAGAAGTGCTTGAGTGTGCAGGAGTGTACAAGTGCACTGATGAGGGACGTGCAGCGTTCCAAAAATTTATAGATGCGGTAAATGCATAAGATTTTCAATTATCTTTTTATAATGCGGAAAGCACCGGCGAACATACTATATATTTCGCAAGTACTACGCAGCTAAGAAGCAGTAAGAATTATGATTTAGGGTGTTTAGACCATGACACAACCGGCTTTTATGTGCCGTCCATGGCACATAACGCCTTGCCCCAGCGTCCATGCTGGGGCATTGTTGTATATGGACATAATTCTAACTGCTTCTAAGCTGCTTCGTAAAGCTCAATATATAGTATGTTCGCCGGTGCTTTCCTTAGGTTGTGAAATAAATTAATTTTTAAATACACTATTAAATACATCATTGGTAATGACTTTTTTAATAAAGACTTGTAACTTGACTAGATTTTGCTTTCTGCAATTTATGCAGGCAGTGGATGAATGCAGGCACCAGGAAGGCATCTGCGAGAATCCATGCGAGTGGGCTTGCAAAGCAGGCGGCAGAAAAGCCGAATATCGGTACAAATACAAGTCCGATGAGCGAACGCGCAATCATTTCTGCTACTCCTGCAAACATCGCAAAGCCGGAAAAACCCATACCCTGTATGGTGAAACGGACTGTGTTTACCAGAACGAGCGGGATGTAGAAAAATGCATTTATCAGCAGAAACTGATGAGCCTGTGCGACAACCTCTGTTTCGCTTGGTGATACAAACAGGTAAATCAGATAGTTGGCTATAAACAGCAGTGCCACAAAAATCAAAACCGAATAGACCGATCCTATAACTGAGGCTGAAATAAGCCCCTTCTTTACACGTTCAAATTTGGCTGCGCCGACATTTTGTCCACTGTAGGTGGCCATTGTGGAGCCGAGTGCGTCAAATGGACACACCATAAACATTGAAATACGGCTTGCAGCGGTCATTGAGGCAACTGCGATGGAGCCTAAGCCGTTTACGGCAGTCTGCAGTATGACGCTGCCTATAGCGGTTATCGAATACTGAAAGCCCATAGGAAGTCCCATGACCATCAGATTTCTGACATATGAAGAGTCAAGCTCCAAATCATTTCTGCTTACATGCAGCAGAGGTACATTTTTTGCTATGTAAATGATGCACAGCACTCCTGATACACCCTGTGACAGTACGGTTGCAAAAGCCGCTCCAAACACGCCCATGTTAAATACCAGAATGAAAAGTAAATCAAGACCGATATTTAGAACTGCCGCGATTATAAGGAAAATAACAGGTATGACCGAGTTGCCGAGAGATCTCAGATATCCTGACAGCAGATTGTACAGTATTGTGGCAGGAATGCCTGCAAATATGACAATCAGATACTGGTAGGCGAGGTCGTAAATGTCGCCTGGCGTATTCATCCAGGTCAGAATGTGACCACAGAGAAGCACAGTGAGTGCCGTCATGATTATTGCGATAATTACAGAGACAATTCCTGCATTTCCTACATATTTTTTAAGTCCTTTTTCATCCTTGGCACCAAAGCGCTGTGCTATAGGAAGTGAAAAGCCGGCACACACACCCTGGCAGAAGCCGATGATGAGAAAGCAGATGCTTCCGGTAGAGCCGACTGCGGCTAAGGCCGAAACACTTAGAAAACGACCGACGATTATTGTATCCATAAGGCTGTAAACCTGTTGAAAAAGCATTCCGAGAAGCAGCGGAAGGGAAAAGCCCAGAATGAGCCCGGTAGGAGAACCTACAGTGAGATCCTTTGAATTATTTTTAGTCATTATTTATAATCCCCCTTGATTAAAAATAGATAAAAATATATATAAAAATAGTGATTAAGTGTAATATACAACCTTTACAAACATAAGTAAATGAGGTAAAGTAAAATTGTTAGCATTTTTTTGGGTGCATATTTTAAAGTGAATAAAAACGCTGATTTTATGTTTGATATCATGTTTTTTCAGAGAAGAAAATTGAATAATCAGTAATATGTATGGGCTGACATATAATTAAATTTGGAGGAAAAGAATGAGAGACTGGGAAAATAACATTCGAAAGGTTGTACCTTATACACCGGGAGAACAGCCAAAGAATACCTGTGTTATTAAGTTAAATACAAATGAGAATCCATATCCGCCAGCGCCGGGAGTGAAGGAGGTTTTAAGTAATTTCAATACAGATGATTTAAGACTGTATCCTGACCCAAGGGTTGATAAGCTGGTAAATGCAATTGCGGATTTCTATAAGATAGACAGCTCGAAGGTGTTTGTCGGAGTTGGCTCTGATGATGTACTTGCCATGATTTTCATGACATTTTTCAATTCAAAAAAGCCGATACTGTTTCCTGATATCACATATTCATTTTATGATGTGTGGGCAGATATGCTTCGAATCCCTTATGAGCAGCTTCCATTGTCTGATGATTTTTCAATAGTACCGTCAGATTACTATAAGGCAAACGGCGGAGTAGTATTTCCAAACCCTAATGCTCCGACAGGAAAGCTCATGCCTCTTGATGAGATAGAGGATATAATAGAGCACAATCAGGATGTAATTGTCGTAGTAGATGAGGCATATGTAGATTTTGGAGGGGAGAGTGCGCTTCCGCTCATTGACAAATATGATAATGTCATTGTGGTACAGACATTCTCGAAATCTCGCTCGCTGGCAGGCTCAAGAGTTGGTTTTGCCATGGCAAGTCCTGTGCTTATCAAGTATCTGAATGATGTGAAATATTCGTTCAATTCATATACCATGGACAGAATCACAATCGAAGCAGCTACAGCAGCGGTAAAAGACAGAGCATACTTTGAAGAGACCACAGCAAAGGTTATAAAGACACGTGAGTGGACAAAGAAAGAGCTTAAGAGACTTGGCTTTACATTCTGTGACTCAAAGAGCAACTTTATATTTGCAAAGCCTGCAAATGTTTCTGCAACAAAGCTTTTTGAGGACCTTAAGGCAGACAATATATTTGTCAGACATTTTAGCTCACCTGAGCGAATCAACGACTATCTGCGCATATCCATAGGAACTGATGAGCAGATGCATACACTAATTAAATTTTTGGAGAATTATTCATGTTAAAAAAATATATTTACATCTTTTTAATTTCAATGGTACCACTTATTGAACTCAGAGGAGCAGTTCCGGTTTCACAGGTGATGGGGCTGCCGATAGTGCCATCATTTATCGTTTGTATCATTGCAAATATGCTTCCGGTACCAATTATTTATCTTTTTGCAAGAAAGGTGCTCATATGGGGAGCAGACAAACCAATTATTGGAAGGTTCTTCAGCTTCTGCCTTGAAAAAGGAGAGAAGGGCGGCAAGAAACTTCAGGCAAAGGCCGGAAGAGGTCTGTTTGTTGCACTTTTACTTTTCGTAGGTATCCCACTTCCGGGAACAGGTGCATGGACAGGAACACTTGCGGCAAGTATCCTTGATATGGATTTCAAGTCAACAGTTGCCGCTGTCATGCTTGGAGTACTGCTTGCAGGCATGATTATGATGATAGTAAGTCTGGCGGGCGTGTCTATATTCCTGTAGAATTTATGGGGAGCTTTCTTCGTCCTTTGTTAAACAGTACAAATCCGACCACCAGTGAAACAATTGTAACAGCAATCACAATCACAAAGACCACTACACTATTACCGGGATCAGGGAAAAATCCTGAAAGTGTGCCCCAAAGGTTGAAAAGCAGATGAAGCCCCATAGAGTAGTAAATAGAGCCACCGCATTCGCATACATATCCGAGCACTATGCCAAGTGCAAAGGCATATATGCCCTGAATCCAGTTGAGATGGAACAGTCCGAAAAGTGCAGCCTGCATCAGATTGGCAAGAGCAAATGGTAAAGCCTTTCTGGCACAGCGCATGGTTACACCGCGGAATATAAGCTCCTCACAGATTGGCGCCAGTATTACAGAATAAAGTACTGTTACAAAGGTGGTATCTGTGATGCCTGATGTCTCAAAAAGCTTATTGTACTGTTGCAGCCAGTCGGGACGGATGTAGCCGGTTAAGTTAGCGATGAAATTGGCAGCAAACTGTGTACCCGGCACGAATATGACGATTGCCACAAGCATCAGGGGATTGAAGGTTTTCTTAGGGGATGGAAGAAAATTACCTTCGTATCTGGCATAGTACCACATGCCAAAAATCGCAATGGTAATGAGTGCATAGATGATCATAATCATCATGTTAAAATTTACAGAGGTAAATGTCTTTTCAAGGCGGTCCGATACGTTTGCAGACGGAAAAGCAAGCTTTCCGACAAAACCCTGTCCAAACACTCCCATGCCCATCATAAAGAATAAGGCGATAGTCTGAATTGCCTCAACTGCAAGCAGTGGGACAAATGTGTAAAAGAAATATCCTACTTTTTTCATTTTCAATTTACTCCATTCTGATTTATTAGGCGATAGTAACATTAGTATAACATATCATAATTTAATTGCAAGAAAGCTGTTTACTTTAAAACTTTAATATGTTAAAATTAAATATAAATAAATCGCATGAAAAAGGAGAACACGATGAGCAAGAATCTTAAAACAGAAGCAGTAGACCATTTGTTTGATGCTATTTTGTGTCTCAAGGATAGAGCAGAGTGTTATACATTTTTTGAGGATGTTTGTACTGTAAATGAGCTTTTTTCTCTATCACAGAGATTTGAAGTGGCAAAGATGCTTAGAGAGCAGAAGACATATCTTGATATAGCAGAAAAGACCGGGGCTTCCACAGCCACAATCAGCCGTGTGAACAGATCATTAAACTACGGCAACGATGGATACGATATGGTTTTTTCACGCATGGAGGATGGCTCTGACAAAGAGGATTAGTTTATCATAGGGGGAAAGAAAAACAGGCTCATTAATTTGAGCCTGTTTTTTTACTTTCCTTTCCTGAATGTGTATTTTCATGGGAAGAAGCCTCTTTTTCTTCATTTAGATTGTCAATCATGCGCTCAATCAGCATTTTCTTGATGTAGACATCAAAGCTCAGCATGCAGATAAAGCTGAATGTGTGAAGAAATTTCTGATCCTCATCAGGAAAATCCTCAAATGTCTCACCGGCAATCTTGTATTTCTTGCCGAGATCCTTTAGGAGCTTCTGCGATTCCTCCGCCTCTAAGCTGAAAACCTCAGTATAGACATCCTGCATCGTAAATCCGTCATCATTGCCGAAATACTTCTCGGTAAGCGGATTAAGAATCGAGCGGATATCGTTGATGCTCAATATATTTTTGAAATAATATATAAAAAGCAGTGTGAGCACATGCTCCTTAGAATACTTTTTCTTGTCCGGAGAAGGGAGCAGATTGTTTTTGGCATAGTTGTTTATCATTGTCTTGGTAAGGATTTTGTCGCTTTCATAGCGCTTTGATGCAGCGAGCTGCTCGTCCATGAAGGTTGTGACCTGATCCATGTAAAGATCAATGTTTGGTATATCCTCCGGCTTTATGTAATCTATTGATTTAAGCTGTTTTAATAATTCTGATAAAAATTCTTTAACGTCATTCTCCATATCATCACCTCAGGCTTTTATTATATAGTATTGAAAACTATATGACAAGTTTTTTTTGAATTTTCTCATATTGGGTTGTGCAAAACATATGTTTGTGGTATGCTGTAGATAAATTATTTTTGTATTTATGGTTTGTGTGCCTGTAATAAGACTGGAGAATTGAGAGGAAAACAGATGAACTTAGATATGTTGAATGAACAGCAAAGGGAGGCCGTTTTGACCACAGAGGGACCGCTTCTTATTTTAGCGGGGGCAGGCAGTGGCAAGACCAGGGTTCTTACATACAGGACTGCCTACCTGATAGATGAGTGTGGCGTCAATCCTTACAATATCATGGCAATCACCTTTACAAACAAGGCTGCGGGAGAGATGCGTGAGCGAATTGATGATATGGTGGGCTATGGTTCGGAAAGCATATGGGTTTCTACATTCCATTCGACATGTGTGCGTATACTGCGCAGGTATATTGACAGGCTGGGATATGACACGAATTTTACCATATATGATGCTGACGACCAGAAGGCTCTGATGAAGGACATCTGCAAGCGTCTTGAGATAGATACCAAGATGTATAAGGAAAAGATGTTTTTAAATGTCATTTCATCTGCAAAGGATGAGATGATTGATCCGATAGAGTTTGAAAACCGCTTCACAGGTGACTTTGTGAAGCGCAAGCAGGCACTTGTATACAAGGAGTATCAGAATGCCCTAAAGCAGAATAACGCACTCGATTTTGATGATTTGCTTGTGAAGACGGTTGAGCTTTTTAAGCTGGATAAAGAGGTGCTGGATTACTATCAGGAGCGCTTCAGATATATCATGGTGGATGAGTATCAGGATACAAACACCGTGCAGTTTGAGCTTATCAGGCTTCTTGCCATGAAGTATAAGAATCTGTGTGTGGTGGGTGATGATGATCAGTCCATTTACAAGTTCAGAGGTGCCAATATCTACAATATCTTAAACTTTGAGAAGCATTTTGAAGATGCAAAGGTCATAAAGCTTGAGCAGAATTACAGGTCTACCCAGAATATCCTAGATGCCGCCAACAGCGTCATTTCCAACAACGTGGGCAGAAAGGACAAGCGCCTTTGGACTGACAACGGAGCCGGAGACAGGATTACCTTTGAACAGCTTGAGAGTGGCTTCGAGGAAGCGGATTATGTGGCGCGTTCGATAGCGAGACTCGTGAGAAAGGGTGAGGCGTGCTATAAGGACTGTGCTGTGCTTTACCGAACCAACGCACAGTCGCGTCTCTTCGAGGAAAAATTTATTGCAGCAAACATTCCATACAAGATTGTCGGCGGCGTGAATTTCTATGCCAGAAAAGAGATAAAGGATATCCTTGCATATTTAAAGACTATTGACAATGGCCATGATGACCTTGCGGTAAAGCGAATAATAAATGTGCCAAAGCGCGGCATCGGAGCTACGAGCATCAATAAGGTGACAGACTATGCCCTTGAGAAAGGTATAGATTTTTATACGGCACTGCGCTACGTCGATGAGGTGCCGGGCATGGCGAGGTCAGCAGGCAAGATAAAGCCATTTGTGATGTTTATACAGTCGCTTCGGGCGAGAGCCGAGATGGATTCGGTTTCGCAGCTCATACAGGCAATAATCGATGAGACCGGCTATGTCGATGAGCTGAAGGCAGAGGGCACGGATGAAGCAGAGCAGCGTATTGAGAATATTGATGAGCTTATAAACAAGGCTGTTGATTACGAGCAGGGGGAGGAGAATCCTACTCTCAGTGGCTTTTTGGAGGAGGTAGCGCTTGTAGCCGATATAGACGGTCTTGACGAAAACAGCGACTATGTGGTTCTTATGACTCTGCACAGTGCTAAGGGACTTGAGTTTCCGAATGTGTATCTGGCGGGTATGGAGGATGGTCTTTTCCCAAGCTATATGTCAATCACGAGTGATGATGCGACAAGCGAGATAGAGGAGGAAAGGCGTCTTGCTTATGTTGGCATCACGAGAGCCAAGGAGCATCTGACCATCACATCTGCACGTATGCGCATGGTGCGTGGAGAGACACAGTTCAACAAGGTATCGCGATTTGTGAAAGAGATTCCGCGTGAGCTTATGGCAGGCGAGGTTTATGAGCCAAAGCGCCGTGACGATGACCTTGAAAGAAATTCGCAGAGCACCTACAGAAAGGCTAAGGAGGCCTTCAAAAAGACACCTGTATACGGCACAGAGTATGCGACCACCTTTAATACACAGCGTACAAGGACACCTGTCTACACGCCTGTGAGCAATCAGAAGTCTTTTGCCAGTGCTAATACCACCGGCGGCCTTTCATATAAGGTAGGAGACAGAGTATCACACATCAAGTTTGGCGCGGGAGAGGTCATGGCAATTGTAGAAGGCGGCAGGGATTATGAGGTCACTGTGGACTTTGACAAGGCCGGTACCAAAAAGATGTTTGCTTCATTTGCCAAATTGAAAAAAATTGACTAAAATTATTGTAATTTTTATAGGAAAATTGGATATAATATGCTATAATGGATTTAACAAATAGCATTTGACAATTACTTTTGGAAAAGGAGCGGATTGAATTATGAGTAAAGTTGAAGAATTATTAAAGGACAACAAGCTTGCAGAGAAGCTCAGCATGGCAAAGCTTAATGACCTTCTCAAAAAAGAAGAGGAAGACAAGAAGCCTTCCAAGGCTGTTATCATATTTGCCATCATTGGTGTATTAGTTGCAGTTGCAGCAGCGGCATATGGTATCTACAGATTTTTCACACCGGATTATTTAGATGATTTCGATGATGAGTATGATGATGAATTCGATGATGATTTCTTCGAGGATGAAGACGATGATGATGCTGAAGAGGAAAAAGAGGCACCAAAGACTAAAGAAGAGAAATAATCGTTTTTAGATAATGGGGGCTACATATGTAGTCCTCATTTTTCTTTATGTGTGAAGCAAGGCATTTGCAGTCAGGCATACAAAGGAATAATAAAGTATAAAGAGAGATAAGAATTACATGAAAAAAGGATTTAGAGGAACAGGAACCGTAGAAAGAGTAGACTTCCCAAACAAGGGAATAGCCGTTACAGATGACGGCGACAGAGTAATTGTGAAAAATACAATTCCGGGACAGAAGGTGGAATTTGTTGTAAATAAAGTAAAGCATCAAAGGGCAGAGGGCAGACTCATGGAGGTAATTGAGAAATCGCCTCTGGAGACAGAAGAGCCATGTCCTCACTTTGGAATGTGCGGGGGCTGTACATATCAGACAGTGCCTTACGAAAAGCAGCTTGATATGAAGCTTACCCAGGTGAAAAAGCTCATTTCGGATGCCATTGGCACTGAGGAAGAGTCAGGATATGAGTTTATAGGGATACATGGAAGTCCGAAAAAGAGTGAATACAGAAACAAGATGGAATTTTCCTTCGGTGATGAGTATAAGGATGGCCCTCTTGCGCTTGGCATGCACAAAAGAGGAAGCTTTTATGACCTTGTGACAGTATCAGACTGTCAGATTGTGGATGAGGATTTCAGGACAATATTAAAGGCAACACTTGATTATTTTTCAAAAAACAATATCCCATATTTCCACAGAGCAACACACAAGGGCTATCTGCGGCATCTGCTTGTCAGAAAGGCAACAAAAACCGGTGAAATCATAGTCGACCTTGTCACCACCACACAGACAGAGGGCTTCAACGAGGAGGAACTGCTCGCAGGCTTTAGATATGCACTTTTGACCAGGCACTATGACGGCAGATTCAAGGGCGTTTTACACACAAAAAATGACAGCGTGGCAGATGTGGTCAAAAACGAGGGCACAGAGGTGCTCTACGGAGATTCATATTTCTACGAGGAGCTCTTAGGTCTGAAATTCAAAATCACACCATTCTCATTTTTCCAGACCAACTCACTCGGAGCGGAGGTGCTCTATGAGACAGCGAGAGAGTTTATCCTGGGAGATGACAAGGATTCGCTAAACGGTAAAACAGTCTACGACCTCTACAGTGGAACCGGCACCATCGCGCAGCTTATGGCACCGGTGTGTAAGGAAGTAGTAGGTGTCGAAATAGTTGAAGAGGCAGTTTGCGCAGCAAAGGAAAATGCTGCCCTTAATGGTCTTGATAACTGTAAATTTATCGCAGGTGATGTCCTCAAGGTGCTTGATGAGATAGAGGAAAAACCGGATTATATAATTCTTGATCCACCACGAGACGGTATCCATCCGAAGGCTATCGGGAAAATCATAGAGTATGGTGTTGAGAATATGGTTTATATTTCATGTAAACCGACAAGCCTGGCAAGGGATTTGCAGATATTTATGGCTAGAGGATATAGAGTGGAGAAGATATGCTGCGTGGATATGTTTCCGAATACTTACCACGTCGAGACGGTTGTCAAATTATCCCTCAAAAAAGATACACCTAAGATTGAGGTTACAATGGAGCCTGATGAAGAGAGTAATTACACACCACAAGAAAAGGCTACTTATTCAAAGATTAAGGAATATGTGAAGGACAAGTATGGTGTGAATGTGCATACTTCTTATATTGCACAGGTGAAGCGGATGTGTGGTCTGGACATGGGCGAGAACTACAATAAGTCTAAGAAAGGGAATCTTGAGGTGAAGAAGTGTCCGCAGGAGAAGGTGGAGTATATTAAGGATGCGATGAGGCATTTTAATATGATTTGAAAAAGGAGAAAAGTATGGATACAATTTCAAGTTTATGGGATATATTGAATGACATTAATGTAAATAATATATCTGGGGTAGTAGTTATTTCTTTTTTTATAATTATTCTATTTGCAGGTTGTATGGAGCCATTTTTTGCATCTAATATAGAGATTATGTTGATGAATAGAAATGATATATTGAAAAGGACAAGTTTGTCATATGCAATTTTGTTCATAGTTTTTGCAATGTTGAATTATATTATTGCAATAGAAACATTTTTTTTGTCAGCATGTATTTGGGGGTTCATCATATTTGCAGTAGTTCTAGGTATTAGCAAAATATTGTCTTTTTTTATTAATAAAGCTAAAGTGATATATGAAAAATATGCGGATTATTTGAAACTAGGTGCTATAATAATATTTTTTCCAGCAATTACTTATACAATATCTATTATTAAAGAGGTGAATTTTATAAGTTGTTCTCTTTTATGTGCTTTAATGGAGTTGCTGATAGTTGCATTATGTTTTTTAAATCAAGAAAAAAGACAATCAAAAATTATATTGCAAATAAATAATGAAAAATGGTATGTTTTTAGGCATATAGATAATAATTTATTATGTGGAAACAATAGAGAACTAAAGGCATCAACGCAGATAAAGTTGATAGATTTGGAAGATATTTCTAATAAAAATGGATTTTTTAGAGTAGAATAAAATATTTCAATCATATCACAACTTACAAGTATTGACACCGCTTCGTCCATGACGATAAATCAAGGGTTGAGGTGGTGTCATTTCTTATAGTCATAAGTAGTCAGAGAAGGAGGTTGAAAATACCTTCTTTCTTTATACCCATTTTTAAGGAGGTGGTGTCAAAAAGCATACATAAATACTGGGATGTTCTGTAAATGGATGTCCATACATTTTGGGACTGTTTAGCAGTCCTTTTTTTGTAGTTTCAAAAAGTACACATTTCAGGACTAAGGAAGGAGCTAATATCATGAAGAGATATGGTTATCACAGAATAAGTACAAGAGAATCACAAATAATGTTACAAAAATAAAACTAATTGGATGTTAATTCGAAATAGACTTTCGAAAAGTCGAAAATTGTATTTGAAAATATATAATTTGGAGAGTATAATGTACACTAGGACTTTTTATGAGGACTTTCGGGTCCTTCACCAAGATGGGTAATCCCCATAAGAGAGGAATTATATGGCTGTATCTTATAACGGATTATGGAAATTATTGATCGATAAGAACATGAAAAAGATGGATCTTGTTGAAAATGAAAACATCGGAATCAGCAGCAGTACACTTGCCAAAATGAGATCGATAAAGAAGGAAGTGAGAAAAAAACATTAACAGCTGCAATTGATTTAGGACATATAAATATTTCTGAAGCGGATTCTGCTGATACCTTTGGAATTAGAATGGAAGATATGCTAGCTGGAATAATTACAAAACTTATGAAAGCTCTTTCTGAAGCATTAACATCTGATTACAAAGAATTAAAAAAAGTTACTTTAGATAGCAAATGGTTTAGATTGGATGATAGGAAAAGAAAAATATATCATAAGCTTCATAATGTAATTATGGTATTAAATAACAGCTGGTATAAGGCATATGCAGGTACTTATTCTGATTACCTAATATTGTTTATCGCGCTTTTAGAGTACATTAACAATGTACCAGCAGAAGAGATGCAATCCAATATAAATATGCAGGGTGAGTATTTTAATTCGTTTTGTACAGAAGCGTTAAAAGAACACTTTACAAGAATTCATAATAAATTAAATATTGAGCCTGTAACACTAAAAGATGAAGGATACTATATAGATAATTACGGAGCAAAAGTATTTGCTGATTCTCGTAAACAACCTGCTTTGATTATAGAAAATGGTCAGCGAGAATGTAAGGTATTATGTGCTGGAGTCGATATGAATGGAGTTCCGACCGTAACAATAGCAGAAGAAGATGGAAATTATTGTTATAGAATACCTCAAGAATTGTCAAAATGGATTGAGTTAATTGTGGGGTATAAGCTATATGGTATTGATAAACTTCCGGCGATGGTTAAATTTTATAAACATAATGGAATTTGGGATGCCATTATTATAGAAGGATGAGATAACGCATATGAGTGAATTGAAAGAAATACAGCGCAAAATAGCAAAAAGGTTATATGAGTTATTTGTTGTAAATCGAAATGCAATGGCGGTGCAGCTTGCAGATGGAAATTATGCGACAAAATATACAAAAATCACGGAAAATGATGTTTTATGCATGTTGGCCGAGGGTAAGGCAATTGGAAGCTATCAGCAATTATATAAGAGCCCATACCTTAAATGGATATGTTTTGATTTCGATTGTAAAAACAAAGAAGAGCCTAATATTAAAAAACTGTATATCTCTTGCACTAGGCCTTTGAATAGTTTTTTAGATGAACAAGGGATATTCTATGTTAATGAGTTTTCAGGTCGTAGGGGTATCCACACGTGGATCTTGTTCAATAACTATGTGAAAAAAGAAGATGCATATAATTTGATCCAAGCAATAAAAAAAGGTGTTAGCTGGGACTATGATCCGGATGAGTTTGGATTGGATGAGTTTCCATCTACATTTAGTAGTAAAGGAAATGTCGTTGGAAAACAGGTGAAGATTCCGCTTTCTACGCATAAAAAAGGTGGAAACTCCTATTTATTTGTAGGCGATTACCAAGTAGAAATTGTAAATGATTCTTTTTATGAAAAACAGTTAGAGATTATTAATTCTATAAAATTAAATAGTTTTGAAGAAATATCCGTTAAATTTGATTTACATGTACAGACCGATATATCTCAGTTTGTGAGAACATACTCTATAGGTGAAGTAGAATGTGATGCTGAGGATGTAATCAACTCTTTATCAAAGACAGAAGTATACAGGGCGTTGATAGATAGGGTCATGCATGGTGAAGCGTTACTTAAAGATTGGTTGGTAATGCTTGGAACTCTTGGCAAAATTGGCGATGGGGACAGATTGCTTAAAGATATTTTCAAATATTGTCCTACATTCTCTGAGGAAGAGACTAATGAAAAAATAGAAAAATACGGAAAAAAATACTTTCCAGCAACATTTGCATATCTTTATAACCTGTATGATCTGGATATGGAAGACTGGATTAATCCAGCAGAAACAGGCTTACAATTTTTGATAAGAGATCTTAATCTGGATTTAAATGTCGTGGAATGGAATCAAAATGAGATTTCAGTTCTTAGCGATAGCATGTATACGGTTGAAAAAGAAAGGCGATATTTGTTCTCAAATGATGAAGTACCAGTGGTGTCGATTTGGGATGATTTAAAGCATATGACTGTGTACGATACAAATAAGATAAATGCTAGTATTAGCGATATTAAAGCTGGAAATAGTGTGGATATTATTCCAACGGGATATCAGATTTTTAATCGTATCGAGAGCGAAGAAAAAGAACGAACTATGGTTTCATTATCGGCTTATGATAGAGTTTTGACCTCGCATATTGCATTAAATGCTTTTTATCAAATGAATCGGTCATTAAAATCATATAGCTATAATCCCAACTATATATCTAGTGATGAAATGTTTTATCACTGGTATTCTTCGTGGAGTAATTATTTATCACAGATTAGAAAATACATTGAAGTAGATTTGTACGCAGGCATGCATGTTTTAACAATAGACATAAAACACTTTTATGACAGTATAGATTTTTTAGGTGTTTATAACTTATTAAAGGATAAGTTGTCTGAAGAGGAAAACAACCTTTTTATGTCGCTTATAAAATATAATGAGCGTCTAATGCTAGAAATGAATGGCAAGCGAATCGGTGTTCCTCAAGGGCCAGCGTATGCACGATTAATAGCTGAGATTTTTCTTGGGACGTTGATAGATAAAGCATTATCCGAGTTAGGGCCTGATAGAGACAATATATTTCTGTATAGATATGTGGACGATATTATTGTTTTTCATGATGATTCAGTAGATAGTAAACGGATTAATGAAAAATTGGAAAGCGTTTTTAGCCGTCATGGTTTAAGTATCAATAAAGATAAAAGCAAAATATACGGTGAAATAGGAAAGTTAACCGAAAAACAAAAAGCAGAATTATTACGAAGCGATCAATTTCAGTATGGATTGAGAATTTCGGAGTATTCTTACTTGACGGAAAACCAGTATGTGAATGAAAAAGTAAATTACTTAATTCAAAAGAAGGGTGGTTTTAATGCCAGCGATATCAGTTTTTTCTTTTCAAAGTATGCGGACGAACGTGCAAAAAGAGTTTATTTTTCACAGTTTTCTCGGCAAATTTTTAGCTGCATATACGGGAGAGGCAGTGGATATCAATTGTTTTATCGATTTATATTTGAAAATGCTGACATTTTAGAAGCCTGTCTTGAAAATGGACTGTTTAATATGGTGCCATATAATACCATTAATTTTTCATGCCTATTAGCCAGTATGTTTTATTCACTTAAGGAGGATACTTTATATCCATCGATTAAGCACAAATTAATCGATAGATATCTGAAGACTATTGTTGTAGAAGATGTTACAGGAGGAGAAGACAAAAGTATTATTTTATCTTTGTCAAAACTAGAAGTATGAATATTGAACTAGCAATTGAGGCCTACCTAAAAGATTTGGCTTTGCCTCATAAAGAAGACCTAATTAAGGATATTTTTCTGTTTTTAGAAAAAGAAATTAAAACAGAGAATGCGACTGGTAATGAGGAAAGAATAGCAAAGCTTTTTTGTCGAGCAATTGAATCCTTGAATCAAGATGCAATACCGGAAGACGATGTAAAAAATGCAATTTTAGATGCGTTTGAGAATATTAGGACCATAGAGAATAATACACATAATAATGGCGAATTGATGTGTATTTATTTATTGAACATTTTGTATTCTAAAGAAGATTCTTTTGAAGAAGTACCACAAAATGATTTTGTACTTTTGCTAGATAACCTTGAGAAAATTCGCTGCATTTTTAAAATTACTGATGTGAATGGTAATCTTGTTTTTCCAATTGGAAGATTTTTATTCAGGTTAATTAATAGCGACAATTTATTTGCAGAAATAGAAAAAGCAAGTTCAGTGCAAGCATTAATGCTTGCACTTCAAGTGTTTGATAAAACCCAATATTCACAAGAATTAGAGAATATTAAAAATATGATTAGCGGGAAAAATCTAAAGTTTATTGAGTACCTATTTAATAGATGTATTCGTTTTGGAGATGAGGATTGGAAGGAAAACTATGAGAAAAATGGATTACTTGTTTTATATGATCCAACAGTCAACAAGATATTAATCAGAAATAATAAAAAATCATATTTTAATGTTGAATATGACACAACAGATTATAAGCTGGGTGATGTCACCGATGAAAAAAATGCGAATAATGATTCGATAGCTTTTTTTGTCGAGTATCCATTTGAAGACTATAGTTTTGTTAATCTGTCTAAGGAATTTTCAATTGAAAATAATAGAGACAGGATAGCGCAGGTTTTAGACATTATTTATTATAATAGGAATTATAATGTTATATCGAAAACTGCTTTACATGAGAGAGATGGGAAAATATATCCTACAAATCCATTTGGCGAGAATGATGCCTATGTAATTGATGCAGGTAATGCTTTTAAGGATGGCAAGAGTCATATAAGCAAAATACTTTATAAACATGGTTTGCTAAAAATCTCAGGTTCTGGATTGAAATATATTAATTTCGGTTTGATTGTAAAGCTTGAAGAAATATGTGCAATTCCGTTTGGTGAATTTCATATAGACGATAAAATAACATTGGATGAGCTTATTGAGCGATGGTTAGTTTTCTGCAGTGATAAACAAAAATGTTTTGACGAATTCTTTATGGCATATGAGAAACAGATAGGATATATCTATAGCCCCAATACATTATTTGAAAAAAAATATGAAGGTGAATATCTGATACCTGTTCCCATTTCAGAGAATATACTACATAAGCTTGAATTAGACGAAAAGCTATCTTTGTATAAACTTGAAAAATGTACTATGAAAACTGATTTTTTACAGGAAGAAAAAATAGTTACAGATTCAACAGGGAACACATTAGAGAATTATTCTATTGAGGATATATCTGGAGAAGATGTAAATGTTCCTGATGGGGAATTCTTTGCATTAGTTGATGAGAATGAAAAGAAAATCTATGTTGGGTTACAGGTAAAATATTATAGTTTGATGATTGAGAAAATCAGGCAAATTAATTCCGCGTTGACTAATAATGTAGATGCTAAGAAGGTTAATGAAACAGATATTGAAAATGTCGCAGAACGAATGGCATGTTTCAAAGATGCTTTTGATGATATTCATCCAGGAATACCTATAGAATCAGTTGCAAGATATCGTATGATTAATCATATTATGCTACTCAATACATCAAAAGCCGATATAACTGATTGGTTAGCTCTAATAAAAAAACACGAGATTGAAAACTTCTCTATCGTAAAAGACAAATGTCCAATAGGAAGTGTAGAAGGAGTTTTGTATGTACCAAAAGATCGTTCTCGCAAACAAAGTACTCTTAAATATATAAATGAACGATATTTCAACGATTTCAAAAAAAGAAATCCGGTTGATATTTACGATCAGACGATAAATGAACAAGGTGGTGTATATTATACAGGCGGTAAGAAAATAGACAAAGTGGTGATACTTTTCGATAATATTCAAAATGGTAAAAGTACAAAGGAGACTATCGATAAATATATTAATCAAAAGGGAAAACAAACGTCTGATGAAATAGTGACATTTGAATGTAAAGGGAAGGTAGTCACTCTATCGCAAATTTTAAAAGCGAATAATTGCAAGATAGAGATTTTTTCGATTTATGCAGGAGATTTAGGAATTAAAAACGTAAAGGATTATGTTAACAAGAAATATTCTAAGATGAATATTGTTGTTTTGGAACCATTAGAAAAGCTTACTGCAGTTGCAAATGCGGAGGATATTGAGTTAATGCAGAAAATGTATCCTGGAAAACTTGCAGGAAAAATTGGTGAAGGTAATTATTTGGTTATAAGAGAGTTTAACCAGCCTAAACTAAATATTATGTGTCATAAGTTGTTAGAAATCGAGCGTGTAGTTGCACTTTTTTGTAAAAGAGCAGAGTTGCAATAAAATGTCACACTTTGGAGTTACTATTCACAGTTAAATATGGATAGAAAATAATGCTCACAGCAATGTGGGCTTTATTTTTGCAGAGGGAACAATTAGAATTGTTTTATTAAACGAATCGGGATTTGTGAAGGATGATAAATATGAAAAATACATTATCTTGGCTGTTAATTTTGTTAAATGTGATTGGCTGCCTATGTCTTGATTATAGCAGCTACTTGTTTCTTTCCGGAAGTACTATAGTTGATGCATCATATGCAATGCTGCCAATGGTAAGATGGGAAAGAGGAGGTTGGCTACTTACTATTGGAATGATTCCACTGATAATTAGCAAACCTCTTAGGTTATGGATATATTCAATTTGGAAATAAGAAAAACAGACGGCTTATCTTCATTCCCTCTGTTATCTGCATAATTTTAGTAGCATGCTTTTGGGTGAAGGGAATAATATAATTTCAGTTTGGTGAAATAATGGCAACTTTGGATACCACATAAAGGGGATGTGAAAAATTCGCATCTCCCTTTTCTCTACTCCGCATGAGCTTTTTCGATAGCCCGCTTATGGCTGATGCGACCGCGGATGGTAAGAATATCACGGCGTGTCATTTTCAGATAATCGTCAATGGTTTCCAGCCAGTTTTTCATATACATTGGTTCTTTGTTAAGGGCGTGTACCTCAGCAATATCAAGGTAGGCGGTGACAATCTTATTGAGAGCGTCAAGCTCCTGTTCAGTAAGATAGTTCTTTGCTACTTCTACATCAGAACGACGGATTTCGTTATGTTCCCACGAGGTAAGCCCCATAATTTCTTTTTCTGCATCGGCACGCTCATAGATTACTTCGGCGGCGGTATGCTTGTGAGCAGCCCAGTGCATTTTGTTTTGCACCTGTTTGAAGAACAGGACAGAGCTTTCAGCATGGGGATCATAATCAATACTGGTTGCATAGATTTCCAGAACTTTTCTCCAAAATACTTTTTCTGAAGAGCGGATGTCTCTGATACGGGCAAGCAATTCGTCAAAGTAATTGCCTCCGCCAAGTCTCTTCAATCGGTCATCATCTAAGACAAATCCTTTTTTCATATATTCCTTTAATATTCTCATAGCCCAGATACGGAACTGTGTACCACGGTGGGATTTCACACGATAGCCGACGGAGATAATGACGTAAAGGTTATAGTGATCTACATTATATTTTTTGCCATCTGTGGCAGTGTAGGCAAATGAATCATATGAGCTATAAAGGGTTTTCGAGAATTGACAGAGAATTTGTAGGATAATATAATGTGTATATTCCAGTGGCAAAGGATGAGCAGGTATTACTATAAAAAAAGAAAGCAATAAGAGGAGATTAAGTTGAAAAAGAAAAAAGATGAGATAACTATCCGCTCTAGCGCGGCGGAATACTTAACCTATGTTGCCTCTGTTGGTGATCAGCAGGACAGTGTTGAGATGCGCTATGAGGATGAAAATATATGGCTGACACAGAGAATGATGGCCACATTGTATGATGTTGGTTTACCGACAATAAATGAACATATTAAAAAAATTTATGCAGATAGTGAATTAGAAGAGACGGCAACTATTCGGAATTTCCGAATAGTTCAAACGGAAGGGTCTCGTCAGGTTACACGTGATACCAAGCACTATAGCCTTCAAATGATCATTGCCGTAGGCTTCAAGGTCAATTCCGAGCGTGCCGTACAGTTTCGTAAATGGGTAAACCAGATCGCTAAGGACTACACCATCAAAGGCTGGGTGATGGATGATGAACGGCTGAAACGAGGAACGTATCTGACAGAGAAGTATTTCGATGAGCAGTTAGAGCGTATCCGTGAAATTCGTGCCAGTGAGAGAATGTTTTATCAGAAGATTACAGACCTGTATGCGACAGCAATTGATTATGATAAAAATGCAGCAACGACAAGAAGATTCTACGCAACCGTCCAGAATAAAATGCATTATGCAGTTCATGGGCATACGGCAGCGGAGCTGATTGTAGAAAGAGCTAATCACACAAAGGAACATATGGGATTAACTACCTGGGCAGATGCTCCTGACGGAAAGATTAAGAAAAGTGATGTTACAGTTGCAAAGAATTATCTGAGCCCGGATGAAATGAAGCAGCTAAATCGTATGGTTACGGCATACTTGGATTTTGCAGAAAACATGACATTGCGGCATATTCCGCTTACGATGCAGGACTGGGAAAAGAGACTCAACAGCTTCATCGAAATGTTTGATTATGGCATTTTACAGGACGCAGGCAAGGTGTCCGCAGAAATTGCAAAGCTTCATGCCGAAACAGAATTTGAAAAATATCGTGTCATCCAGGACAGATTGTTCATGTCTGACTTTGATAGGTATATGCTGGAATTGGAGGAAAACGCAAAGAAATAAGGTTCAGATTCCGGGTTGAGACAGTGGCGAGCTGTGGTTATGTAAAGGAGCTGCAAGGATGGAGAATGAAAAAGGAATAGTTAAATTGACTCGTAAGCAGCTCTATGATGAAATATGGGCTCTTTCAGTTGCAGGAGTAGCTAGAAAATACAATCTGAATTACGGAAAATTAATCGCTACATGTAAAGCTGAGAATGTACCATTTCCCTCTTCGGGTTATTGGACCAGAAAGAATATGGGAAAAGATGTATCAAACGAGGCGGTTGAATTATCAGGTCATGAAGAAACGGAAATTTCATTGATAACGAATGACGCGACGATTAAGCTCCTACTCGATTGTATGTATACAATCCGATTGAAAAATTGTCTTTGAAAGGGTACTGTTATAATGTATGTGCAGTTGAAAATACCACACAGTATGTTACGATTTATAATAGGTGGTGTTTAAAAGCCAAATACTATGTAAAAAGGAGTGAAAATAGTATGCCTAGAGGAAGTATACTGGAGCTAAAAAATAATTATGGAATAATTGATACAGACGCATATAAAGTTGAACATGAATGGATACCGTTTAGAATAGAAAAATCTATGTTGGAAGAAAAAGAAGGAAAACAATATATTAAATACACAGATGAGGTTGAGTTTTCCTTAAGCCAAAGTCAGGGAGTAAGAGACCGAGATATCAAAGAAGCCACAGATATTAGGTTTATAGGAGATGAATGGAAATATCAAGAACGAATTATTGAGAATAATGCCATTCAAAATATTAGAAAAAGGTTAAGTGAATACAATTTCTATTATCCGGTATTGGATGATAAAGAATTTGTCGATTGGCTTGAAGGTAATAACTTTCAACCCAGAATGTTGGAATACTTATCGCCGGGAATATTTACCTGCAAAGAAATCATAAAAATGCAAGCAGGAAAGTATATTGACTTTGATTGTATTGATTCTAAGTTTAAAATAGGTTTACTTTTTGTAATAGATAGAATAGATATTGAGTTTAGGAAAAACATTTTGGCATGGATTACTGGCATAGAAAATGCCTATAAAACATATTTCAATAGAATAAGGATTGCTGATGATGGGCATGACGTTGGAACAGAAGTAATATCAGAATGGGGAGCTAAGAAACCTAAAATTGCGAAGTTGATTAAGCGGGCAAGAGATAAAAGAAGATACAGGAGTACCTCAGATGAATTTGACTACTTAACGGATGAGAATGCTGTGCCATTGTTAGATTTGATGGAACAATTAGAGTTAAACGAGTTGTCAGAACTTATAACTATTTTTTATGATGTTTATTCTAGAAAAGACAGCATTCCAGATATTTTACATAAAATGAAGGAATGTATAGGATTTATCAATGATTTGTGTGCCATAAGAAATGCCGCAGCTCATGGACGGTCAATTCTACCTTCATTTATGGATCCTGATTATAACGGCAATTGGGATTTAGAATTTGATAATGTCGAAGGAAGGTGTAGTGTAGAAAAGTGGATGCTGTATGATTGGCTAAAGAAGAAGTGGGAGAGAATGGGGCTTGAAGATTACTCTAAGCAAATAGTAAATACTTTATATGGAAATCCGCTTCGGAGAGCGTGGATAGAGCTTAATTACATATACTTCTATATAATTCAGGGAATAGAAAAAATGAGTTTCAAATTATTTGTAACGGAGGCAGAATGGTTTCTTAGCAAGGAAGAAGATATTAGGCAACAAATGAGAGGTGTAAATTTGTGCAATTTAAGACTTTCTGACATGGGAAATACAACTTTAGGCATTACAGTACCTCCTCATGATGAAATAGCACAAGAGGCTTTTTCTGTATGGGAATTGTTTGAAGGGAAATATCAATAATACAAAAGTATCGCACTTGCTAAACTGCAAGAGGCGATACTTGCATAGATTTCCAGAACCTTTCTCCAGAATACTTTTTCTGAGAGAAGTTAATGAAATACAAAGGCTTTACTATTACGGTTTTTATTATCGCTTCAGCCATGAATGTTGTTTTGTATGTGTATATAGGAAATTATGAGATAATGAATGAGATTTGTAATTATATTTCCTTTATTTCAGGTATTCCGGTACTGATTTGTATAGGAAAAATGTATTTAGATCATACAAATGAGATGTACAGTTATTGCTCAGGATTGTCTTATTACTTTTACATTGTTCATTTGCTTTACCTTTTGCGGAGGAAAAATAATTTTTGAAGTGAAATAGCAACGATACGGAACTGTGTACCTCGGTGGGATTTTACACGGTAGCCTACGGAGATAATGACATCAAGGTTATAGCAATCTACATTATATTTTTTGCCATCTGTGGCAGTGTAGGCAAATTTTGCCAACACTGAATTTTTATCTAAATCCCCCCTCTTTGAAAATGTTACGTACATGTTTTACTATGACACTGCGTTCACATTGAAACAGCTCTGCTATCTGGTCTATGGACAGCCATACAGTATCTTCATAAAAGGTAGTTTCTATCTTGGTTAAGCCATCTTTGGTTGTGTACATAATTATGCTTGAATTTCTTATACAATCAGTATAACATAATGGTCAGTGGCTGAAATCCATAGAATTTAAGTTGTCGATTATAGAAAAAAAGTTTATACTAAGTTTGGACAATGATACACAGAATGAGACAGTGGTCTCAATGTCATGAAAAGATAAATAATGAACTGAAAGTGGTGTATTTCCGGACTTTTTCAGGTAATGGAAATCTTTTGGAAAAGCTCATTTTTTTATACTCAAATGATGTACAAAGCATCGAGTCAGGAGGTTGCACAAGAATACTCATTTGAGATGAATGCTTACAACAGTTCAAACGATTTTGAGATTGTGTTACGGATTGCAACTTTCAGGCATGATGCAGAAACGTTAGATGAAATAATGCATAAGGAGGTACTTCTTTAAATGCAATATGATTGGATAGATTTTTACACAGAGTTTGCTACTAAACTTCTTCATTTCAAGACCGATAGAAAGACTCTTATTCAGAAAATATATGCGGTGTATGACGCAACTGGAATTAGTGTTCCGAAACTTGAAAGTGGCGATGAGATTATTGATATTGATCCGTTTACCATCTTTGGTACATTTAACAAAGGAATCACAAATGCTAATAGAATCGCTATTCTTAATGGGATTGCGTCAGAATTCGAAATTTCTGCAACGGTGCCGAGCAATTTTGATGGAATTCCGGTTCTCAATAATCTGAAAGCGACATTCTATGGATTTAAGGATGATAGAAAAGCAAATGATATTGATAACCTGTGGAGCTTGTTTGAGGTAGCTCTTGCATTGGCTGATAATGATACAGAAGATAACCGCCAGAAATTCTCCAATGCTTATGACAAGGTACATGATCAGCTTTGTATTCGCTGGAATATTACGATGGCCCTTTATTGGATTCGTCCTTATACATTTATCAACTTGGATTCCAGAAATCGATGGTTTATATCTAATGCTCAGAATATGCCGGGCGAATTTGTTGTAGCCGCTGAGAAGAAATTGAAGAAAGTTCCATATGCAGCAGATTATCTTGAAATAAAGGATCTGTGTAAAAAAGTTCTGGAAGCGGGACAATACGAATACAAGAGCTTCCCAGATTTATCTTATATGGCATGGGTTATCTCTGAGAAAGTAAATCAAGAGAAGTCTATTGAAAAAGGAAAAAAGACTTCTAAAGCAGAATTTCTCAAATGGTTTATGCCATTATTACAGGCACTACGTGATTTGGGAGGATCTGCCACACCGGTAGAGGCAAGAAAGAAAATCATTGAAAACGAGCATCTGTCGGATGATGTGATAAACGAAACAAGAGGTAAAACGAAAGTTAACAAATTTGAAAATGAAGTTGCTTTTGCAAGAAATTATCTTGTTGGAGCAGGATACATCGATAAGAGTGTAAGAGGTGTGTGGACACTTACGGAAGCAGGCAAGTCAGTGGAGTTAACAGCTGAGATGGCATCGGATATTTTCAAAAAAGGGGTCTCTGATGCAAAGAGTAAGAAAACGAATGATAGTGATGCTCTTGCAGATAGTGATGTCGATACTATTCATTACTGGATTTATGCTCCGGGACAAAACGCTGATAAATGGGAAGAGTGTTATAAGAACGGTTATATGTTGCTGGGCTGGGGTGAGATTGGAGATCTTGGAATATTCAGTTCTAAAGATGAAATGAAACAGCAGATGAAGCAGGAATATGGCGATAGCAGCTCTTATAAGAATTCAGCTCATGCCACATGGCAGTTTGTCCATGATATCAAGGTTGGCGACATTGTATTTGCGAAGAAAGGAAACAATGGCATTCTTGGTAAAGGAATAGTTGAGTCTGACTACGAATATGATGCTGATCGTACAGACGAGTATTCAAATGTCAGAAAAGTTAACTGGATCAATAAGGGAAATTGGACAATTAACCATCAGGCACCGCAGAAAACATTGACTGATATTACTCCATATAGTGATTTTGTGCAGGAAATCAAAGACTTATTTGAAGACGATGATATGGTTGACGACGAGCAGGAACTTACCTATCCAGAGTACACAGCAGAAAATTTCTTGGATGATGTCTATATGTCTGAAGAAGACTATTCCAGATTAGTTGGCTTGCTTAGAAACAAGAAAAACATTATTTTGCAGGGAGCTCCAGGGGTTGGAAAAACATATGCTGCCAAGCGTCTGGCTTATTCCATGATGGGTGTAAAAGATATAGAGCGTGTGATGATGGTGCAGTTTCACCAGAGTTATTCATATGAAGACTTCATTATGGGTTTTCGCCCATCTTCTACAGGATTTGAACTGAGGAAGGGAGTATTCTATAACTTCTGTAAGAAGGCCGAGATAGATAGTGATAATGAGTATTTCTTTATCATAGATGAAATCAATCGCGGTAATTTGAGTAAGATCTTCGGTGAGCTGTTTATGCTGATTGAAAATGATAAACGCGGAAATGCACTGCAGCTTTTGTATTCTGATGAGAAATTTGCGGTTCCAAAGAATGTCTATATCATTGGTATGATGAATACCGCAGACAGAAGCCTTGCTATGTTGGATTATGCACTTCGTAGAAGATTTGCTTTCTTTGATATCAAGCCAGGGTTCGAGACGCCGGGGTTCCGAGAATATCGCATGGCATTAGACAATGAGAAGTTCAACAAGCTGATTAGCTGTGTAGAGAATTTGAACGGAGTGATTGCTTCTGATGAATCTTTAGGTGAAGGATTCTGTATAGGACACAGTTATTTCTGTAATTTACAGCCAGACACAATCAACGATGATTGGCTTTATGGTGTTTTGGAATATGAACTGATACCGCTGTTGAAAGAATACTGGTTTGATGAACCTATGAAGGTGAAAGATTGGAGTGAAAATCTAAGGAGCGCGATTAAGTGATACCGATACAAAACATTTATTATATGCTGTCCTATGCTTTTCAGATATTGAATGAGCAGGGCTATAGGAATATAGCCACAGAACAATTTAATAATACTGCTGAGCTGATGGCGGCTATCTTAGAAAAAGGTATCGCGAATCAGCTAAAGCGAGGGCTATGTAAAGAATATATTCCGCAGACGGAAGCATTTTCTTCTCTGCGAGGAAAGATTGATATTGCAGAGTCAATCAAGACACAGTCAATGCTGCGGAAACAGCTAATCTGTACATACGATGAGTTCTCTGTTAACAGCACAATGAACCAGATTATAAAATCTACAGTTGAACTTCTCCTGTGTTCAAATATATCAAAGAAGCGTAAGAAGAATCTAAGAAAGTTAATGATATATTTCGGTGAAGTGGATTTCATTGACTTGCATACAGTAAACTGGAATGTTCAGTACAATCGGAACAATCAGACTTATCGTATGCTAATCTCGATATGCTATCTGGTAGTAAAGGGACTGCTGCAAACACAATCAGATGGAAGCAAAAAGTTGATGGACTTTCTAGATGAGCAGAGAATGTGTAGATTATATGAGAAGTTTATCTTGGAATATTACAGGAAAGAATTCAAAAACCAGATAGCTGCGAATGCATCACAGATTCCATGGCAGCTGGATAACGAAGAAAACGCTATGCTTCCAGTGATGCAGAGCGACATTATGCTCCAGCGTGGGGATAGAGTTCTTATCATTGATGCTAAGTACTATGAGCATAGTATGCAGGTACAGTTTAACAAGCATACACTTCACTCGGCTAATCTTTATCAGATTTTTACTTATGTGAAGAATAAGGAATACGAATTGAGAGAGAAGGAGCATACAGTTTCAGGAATGCTTTTGTATGCGAAGAATGATGAAGAAATATATCCGAATAATGTATATCAGATGAGTGGTAACCAGATCACAGTCAGGACTCTGGATTTGAATTTACCATTTACAGAAATAGCAGAGCAGCTAGATACAATAGCAAAATTGCATTTCAGTTTATAAAGGAGGCCTCATATTTGAAAAAGAAAAAAGGCGAAGTAACCATCCGTTCCAGCGCAGCGGAATACCTGACTTATGTTGCATCTATCGGTGATCAGCAGGACAGCATTGAGATGCGCTATGAGGATGAGAATATATGGCTGACACAGAAGATGATGGCCACATTGTATGACGTTGGTTTGCCAACGATAAATGAACATATTAAAAAGATTTATGCAGATAGTGAATTAGAAGAGTCTTCAACTATTCGGAATTTCCGAATAGTTCAAACCGAAGGTTCACGTCAGGTGACTCGTGATACAAAGCATTATAATCTTCAAATGATTATTGCGGTTGGATTCAAGGTGAACAATGAACGAGCAGTGCAGTTTCGCAAGTGGGCCAATGGCATCGTGAAGGACTACACCATCAAAGGTTGGGTCATGGATGATGAACGCCTGAAAAATGGTGGATCCGTACTTACAGTAGAGTACTTTGACCGCTTGCTTGAGCAGATTCGTGAAATCCGTCTTTCGGAGCGTAGATTTTATCAGAAAATAACCGATATCTATGCTACAGCTCTTGATTATGACCGAACAGCCAAAACAACAAAGCAGTTCTTTGCAAAGGTTCAAAACAAGATGCATTATGCAGTTCACGGACATACAGCAGCAGAGCTGATTTATGAGCGAGCAGATGCTGATAAGCCACATATGGGGCTGACCACGTGGGCAGCAGCACCGGAAGGAAAGATTTTAAAAAGTGATGTGAGTGTTGCGAAGAATTATCTTTCAGAGCAGGAAATGCGTTCATTAGAGCGTATCGTTTCGGCATACCTGGATCTGGCAGAGGATCGTGCGGAACGTCACATTTCGATGACGATGGAGGACTGGGCAAAGCGTCTGGACTTATTTCTGATGGCTGATGACAGAGAGGTTCTTCAGGATGCAGGTAAGATCACAGCAGAGATTGCCAAGGCAAAAGCTGAAACTGAATTTGAAAAATATCGTGTTATTCAGGATAGGCTGTTCATGTCTGACTTTGATAAGTACATGCTGGAACTGGAAGAGAATGCGAAGAAGTAGTAGCATCGCCATTAAAATTTTCAGCTTGCCAAGATCGAGTGTATGGGAGTTGGAGCATCAGTCTGGATCGGTTACCGAAAACTGACATCAATCAGGACGTATCGTTCCATGTTGAGACAGTCACTCTTCTGACGAGAAAAGCCCGGTAAATCAAAGGGTTGCGCCGATTTGTGGCAAAAATGGTTGTGTGTTTCAGTTTCCGCAGAAGACACATGCGGAAACTGATTTACCCCAGGGGTAAGATTTTCGGAATTGTTGATATACATTTTGGCAAAAGACAAAGTGTAGGGAGGATACATATGAATTTAAGTATTTTATTAACTGACTTTATTGATACGAAAGGAATGCTCAAAACATATAGGTTTATACCCATTAATCAATATAATAGAATAGTGGTTGATAGATTATCTGATATTTGTACAGATGTAAAGGGAAATACAGATAAGGATGTGGGATTGCTAAGAGTATATAATTCTGACAAATGTCAGTTGATTTCTACTACTTGTAAAATTAAAGATTTTACAGACTGTTATGGTAAGATTTTTTTCTGTTTTGAGCATATGTTTATACCTGTTGAGAGTTCTAGATATGGAAGCTGTGGTATTTATAATTTTATTTTACCTGTAGACTATAGATTGACAGAATTACATATTGTAGATCCTTTTGATAATAATAAAAATTTAAAAAAGAAAAAGCACTTTAAATATGATGTTTTTTATGATTGCGAAAGCCATATTCAAGTTGTACAAATGCAGTTACGTTCGGCAAGAGGAAATTTTTCTTTTATTCTTACAGGAGAAGCATGTATTGATGATGGTAAGAACAAATTTATAGACTGTAAAGAGCAAAACATATACTTAGATGAGGATATTCGAGAATTCTTTTTTGATGATGGTATAAAGAAGTCATTTTGGAAAAATTTGAAAGAATCAATATTATTAGAGCCTAATTTTAATGGGATCGGGATAGATTTAAAGAAATTATTTCAAAAATAGTATAAGATTGGAGGGTAAAGATTGAGAACAGCGAATGAATATGAGATTGCAATTTTTAAGAAAGAATATTGTAAAAATGGAGAGGCTAGAATCAGTATAGGAAAAGATTTTGAAGTTGATGTAGAGTCTTTTGAAGAATTATTGCCTGGAAAAATTGTCAGCAGTTATGCAACAGGGAATCGTGATATTGAAAATTCTTTCATAATGTTTAGAGTTTGTGACGTAATCAAGGATATCCAATATTTCCCGGTTTTTTCAGAGACAGTTGGAAGGAAAATGCTTAAGAGTTGGAATAAACCAGTACCAAAGAAGCGAAGTATTTTCATAGAAGATAACAATGGTGTAGGAAGAGGTAATGGTGGAACTGGAAATGGGAATAAAAACAATGTAGAAAATTCTAAATTAAGAAGTTTGATTTTGTTTGCACGTTCATTAATGATTTTACATATTAATGATCCGCAACCAATGAATGGAATGCTAAAAGAAATATATGAAAAATTAGAATTACATCCATATTGGAATGTGAGAAATTATGAGGTCAAAGCTGTAAATACTGCGATAGGAAGTTTTTTACGGAAAGATATTAATGTTCAAAATGAAAATTTTCAAAACTTGCAGGACTATATATTTTATTTGCAAACAAATGTAACTAGAAGGCGTTTAAGAAATACTAATTTCGATACGTTACGAAATATTATGAGAACAGAATACCCGGCAGAACAAGTATATTTTTGAGTAAAAAATATGTGAAGAAATATCAAAAAAGTAAAACACTACCCCAATCCGTAAAGTATCATATTAAAAGAGATCATGAAGCGATTATTGATGTGGCCACATGGGAAGCGGTTCAGGCAGAAATTGAAAGAAGGGCGCAGTATTGTAAAGACCATTTTACCAACGCTTATTCACAAAAGACTGAAACGAATCCATTTTATGCCAAGATTATCTGCGGTAACTGCGGCAGCACTTATTCCAGGGTTAAGTACACTACGAGAGCTGGTACAGCAATAACCAAATGGCGCTGCGGTTCTTGTAATAAGGCAAATGGCCATAAAATCTGCAGCAACAGATATGTTTTGGATGAGACCTTCACGAAGCTATTTGTTATGAGCTGGAATGAGATGGTTGACTACCAGCCAGATTACCAGGAACGTTGGCAAGAGAATATCAGAGGTGATGATGTTCTTCTAAGATATAAGACCAGGCTGGTAATGCAGCATGCGGCAGTAGGGCCAATAAAGGAGTTTGATCTAAAACTTATGCTGGCGGTAATGGACCATATTATGGTGTTTGAAGATGGCAGGCTTCAGATAAAGTTTTATGATGGAACAGAGTTTGAAGAAGAAACTGAATAAGGGAAAAAGCTAAAAGGCCGGTAGGTGAATCGCAGTGATTTGCTTACCGGTTTTTTTGTGTGTAAAGATGATTTAATGTAACTTTAATACAACATTTGTGTTGAAAAATGTATATAAAGGTGATATTATATATTCAAGTATTAAGAAAGTGAGGTGTATTCATTGGATACTTATAGCGTAAAACAAATTGCCGATATGTTAAATACTAAACCTGAGACTGTACGTCGGTGGATTCGAAATGGAAAACTTTATGCTGAAAAAGCATCAAGAAAGGAAGGACATGTTGTAACAGAGGCTGATTTAAATAAGTTTCTAAAGAGTTCACCCAAATATGCTGGCATGGCAGGAGGTTTGATTGGAGCGGCAATCATGATGCCTGTTGCAGCAGCTCCAGTAATTGGAGGGATGGCAGCAACTTATTTATCTGCTGTTAAAAAAGCGAAAGAAACAGGTGATGAGTCTTTTTCTAAAGAGGATGTAAGAAGATATCTTCATGAGGAAATTGAAAGGCGCAATCAATCCATAAATCAGAAACTATTAACAATAGAACAACTACAACGAGAGATTACAAATGATCAACAACAGATTACAGAATGTAATTTTGTTTTAGGTCAAATAGAGAGTGAGGAGGATTAATACTATGATGTCAGAAGCAAAAGTACTAAAAAAATTAGATATTGCTGATTTTAGACACCTTACTAAAGATAAAGTGATTAAAATGGCCTCTATGTTAGACAAAGTGGATCCTGAAGTAGCAAAGAAAGCACTTGAACAGTTTCCGGAGTTTGCTAATACAGCTAAGGAAATGTTATCAGAATATAAGGAATCATTGGATAAAGGCCTGGAATCTAATAATGAAAGTGTAAAGGTAGTTTATGACACATACAATGCTATAATATCTTCGCTCCAAAAGGAACTTGAAAATGAAAACTTAGCCTTTGAGCAGAAGAAGTACATTATAGAGCAGATGAAGGATGTTGCTGAAAAAGTTGATAAGAAGGATACTGAGAATAAAAGATTTATAGCAGGTATGGCTACTTTGGCGACTATAGTAGTTGGTGGTACTGTTGCTGTTTTGGCTTCTGTTCTTGGCGGAAATACTCAAATTGAGACAGATGATATTAATAAAACAGTTTAACAGTTATTATAACAAAGATGTATGGAGGACTATTAAGTTGGATTGTACAAGCTTTTTTTATTCTATTGCCGGATGCTCGGCAACCATTATCGCTATTATTGGCGGATTTATAGCTTCAAAATTGATTAGTATTAGCTCAGATAGAGATGTTATTTTAGATAAAATTAAAGAAATCGATGATGAACTTGGCATGAAAACCAGGCAGCATAAAGAAATAATGCAAAAACTTAATGATGATGATGCTTATGATTTTGTTAGGGATAACATTTCTATGCTATTGGATAATAGAAGTATAGATGAAGTGTATAAAACAGAAGAAAAGCCTAGACTGGATTATTTCATAATGGAAAAATATTGGAGTAGAGCTTTGGAAATATACGAGGAAATAGCAAATTTGGATGAGGACGTTTTTATAAAGGTAAATTCGGATAAAGTTCCAGTTGTATTGGCGAATAAGTATACAAATGACTTTGACTATAATGTTTGCAAGAAAATAATACGTGAGGTAGAGAAGAATGCAAGAAAGCAGAATTCGAATCCTTTATTCTCTGTATCTTCATTAATTGATGTTGATGACATTATGCCTCAGCAGGTTGGAATCTGGTATCATCAAAAAAAAGGAGAGGCGGAGCAATTAGGATTAAGAATTGAAGAATTAAGATTTGAGAAAATGCAATATGAAGATAAAAAGAAGCAGTTCAAAAAGCCAAAAGGAATTAAAGCCGGGTTATGTCTTTTTGTTACTTTTTCAGCTCTTGGAGTGTTTTTCCCGCTTATATGTGCATTGATAAATCATATGAATACACTTGAATGTTTGTGTTTACCAATAATATCACTTGCACTTTTCGGTATTTGTACTTTGAGTACATTTATATACTTAGCTTTATTATTGAGATGGAAAAATGTCGATATGGAGGGAGTAAGACATGAGAGCGATAGTTGAGAAGGTAAATTTTAAAAGAGGCTTAGTGACCTACGAAATTGATGGTTATGATTATGGATGGTTAGAGATATTGGATTCTGTTGAGGTGGAACCTGAAGAAATAATTGAAGGGCCATTTACAACGTTAGGAGAAGCAAAAATATATAAAAGAAGTACAGGTGAGACGATTAATGTTTTTATCGAGGATTACGGGATGTCGCGACAAAGGGCAATTGAAATGATTATGAGATAGGTAGCAGGAAGACTCTAGTATATCAATGATAGAAATCAGGTGATGTTAATGTATGAAAGTGAATTAATAATTGCTGTTCGTAATGGTAATGGAGAGATAATCGCTTCTCAGACATTTGAAGAGTTTATGAACGGAAGAAAGAATATTGAAATTTTAAATTATTACACAGGGCAAAAGTTATTTGATATTCTATTTGACGATTTGGGTATTATTAGATATGAAGATAATGTTTTTGCATTGAAAACAATATTCCAATTGAACCCTGAAAAAACAACTATGTTATTACTGGGAAAAATTGCTGAAGCAGTGATAGTAAGAAGATGTAGAGAAGATGAGGAGATTAATAAAAAATGGTTATCTATTGCTAGAAGAAAAAAAGCTAAAAGCAAAACAGCAGAGCGTTTTCAGGCGGTGGGTACTGGGCTTATGAGAACAAAGATTGATTATCCATCAATCTATAATCCAGCAGATACACAAAGGGATATAGTTTGGGTGGATAATGAAGGAATGAGAGCGATGATCAAGTCGTCTTATGTTGCAGGTATAGAGGCAGGGCTACAGATAAAGGTGAGCAGAAATAGCATGGGCTATTTTTTTCAGGACCTATGTAACTTGAGATATGAAGTTCCGGTAGTATATTTTGATATAAGTCATGATTATGATAAAGTTGCCAGAGAATTGGTATTAAATCAGGGATTTTGTGACAAGCCGAGTTCTACTATTATTGCTAACTTGAAAAAGTAAATTCCAGTGCAGAAGTAAATTCCACACTCATTTAAAA
>OLQG01000053.1_pt1 | contig 94040 bp, 81 predicted proteins | sample 1672221 | NCBI WGS metagenome assembly OLQG01 (sample SAMEA3136660, study PRJEB25190) | human gut metagenome | biome: human gut; feature: human-associated habitat; material: faeces | place: Austria | collected 2013
AAAGTATCGAAGGTATCGGAACGAGTTTTATTTTCCGATTTCCGAAAATATAAGGGGCTATCGCTGTATATCCGATTTTTTTTTCCAAAGAGAAGGGTTCATTATTCAATGTGAAGATTTGGATGAAGCTACTGGTGAAAAAGAAAGGCCCGTATCCGTTCTGGATATGAGCCTTGCAAGAATTGGAGAATTGTAATCCGTAGATTTTACTTGTAAAATCTCTCCAGTTTTGTTTTAAAAAATTGAATTAATGGGCCGTTGAAGCAGGCATTTATAATTGCGACACTGTCATATGGAGCGATTCCCATATCTGCGACCATATATAATGCCACTCCCATAGATGCCATCAGCTGAGCAAGCAGCAGTGCAAGGATACGCAGTGGCAGATTCATCTGAATCTGCACTACATCATTCGCTACATAACAAATAAAGTCTGCAATGTATCCGACAAGAATGCAAAGAAAGTAATCAAGAGTATGTTTAAAAATGTGGCAGACGGGAAAGACGTTGTTGTAACATTTCAGAATTAGAAGAAAATTAGATGAGAAGAGGCAAATTGTAGTAATTGGCATTTTATGAGCCGAAAAAGTATGTTATAATTGTTAATTGAGAATAATTAACAAAAGGGAAATGGGTATGAAAAAAAAGGAAATAAATTATCAATTACTGATAAGAAGAATATGTCTTATCGTACTTGATATCATATGTATTATCGCAGCATCAATTCTGGCATTACTGACACGTTTTGAGTTCGATTTCAGCCAGATTCCGAAAGAATTCTTAAAAGTAATCTATAAATACGGACCATTCACCATAGTCATAACATTAATTATATTTTCACTTTTCCGTATCTACAGTAGTTTATGGGAGTACGCAGGGATTGAAGAAGTATTCAGTCTGATCGCAGCCTGTCTTGTGGCGGCCGTAGCGAAGATTGTCATCATCTTATTTACATGGAGCGTTATGCCAAGAAGCTGGTATGTACTGGATACAATTTATCTGCTGATCCTGATCGGGGCAACAAGAGTATCTTACCGACTGATACGTCTGCGCAGACAGAACCGTACATTCCCATGGTCAAAGGGAAAGAAAGTCATGATCATCGGCGGAGGAGAGGCCGGAAGAAGTCTGATCACAGAGATCCAGAACAGTAAATATCTGGATCAGAAGGTTGTCTGTATCATAGACGATGATCCGTATAAGATCGGAAGATATATTAAGGGAGTCAAGGTTGTCGGTAATCGGAACAGTATCAAGAAAAGCGTCAAGAAATATAATGTCCAGTAGATCATCCTGACGATACCATCGGCAAATGCAGCAAAGATCAGACCAATCGTGGAGATCTGTCAGGATACAAACTGTGAACTTATGATCCTGCCGGGAGTATATCAGCTGGTCAACGGAGAGGTCAAGGCAAGTAAACTGCGTCCGGTGAATATTGATGACCTTCTGGGAAGAGATGAAGTCCATGTCAATCTGAACGAGGTCATGGATTATGTATCAGGAAGAGTGATCATGGTAACCGGCGGCGGAGGTTCGATCGGAAGTGAATTATGCAGAAAGATCGCAAAGCACAGCCCGAAACAGCTGATCATCTTCGACATCTATGAGAACAATGCATATGATATCCAGCAGGAATTGTTAAGGGAACAGCCGAAGCTTGACCTGGTGGTGCTGATCGGTTCTGTACGTGATGAGAACCGTATCAACAGTATCTTCGAACAGTACCGTCCGGAGATCATCTATCATGCGGCAGCACATAAGCACGTGCCGCTTATGGAGGGCAGCCCGAACGAGGCTATCAAGAATAATGTCCTCGGAACTTATAATATGGTCAGAATGGCAGATAAATGGAATGCTAAGAGATTTGTACAGATATCTACAGATAAGGCTGTCAACCCAACGAATATCATGGGAGCTTCCAAGAGAATCTGTGAGATGATCATACAGACTTATAATAAAGAATCGAACACAGAATATGTAGCAGTGCGGTTCGGTAATGTACTTGGAAGTAACGGAAGTGTTATTCCGTTATTTAAAAAACAGATTGCAGAAGGAGGACCGGTAACCGTCACACATCCGGAGATCATCCGCTACTTTATGACGATTCCGGAAGCGGTATCACTGGTACTTCAGGCAGGTGCCTATGCCAAAGGCGGAGAGATCTTCGTCCTGGATATGGGAGAACCGGTAAAGATCCTTGATCTTGCAAGGAATATGATCCGGCTGTCAGGCTATAAAGTCGATCAGGATATCAAGATTGAATTCACGGGACTGCGTCCGGGAGAAAAATTATACGAAGAACTTCTGATGGACGAAGAAGGTATGACGGATACACCGAATAAGCTGATACATATCGGACATCCGATCGATGTAGATGAAGTCAAGCTCGCACATGCACTCAGAGCCCTTGAGAGCGCAGCACAGAATGAGACCGATGATATGCGTCTGATTGTGGAAAGCATCGTTCCGACCTATCATCCAAAATTAAATAAATCAACACAATAGAACCAGAGAATACAGGAGGCATAACAGATATGTTCAAAGAGGATCATTTGTCTTTCAGACAAAGGAAATATATGAAGGTTAAGAACATAATAGGAAGAGCTCTTGGAGGGATCGGTCTGGTGGTATTATCACCCGTCTATCTGGCAATTATTGTGGCGATCAAGAAAGAAGACGGGATCACAGCTCCTGTCTTTTTTTCGCAGAAAAGAGTAGGAATCCATAAGGAATATTTTAACCTGTACAAATTCCGCTCCATGCGCACAGATACGCCGCACGATAAGCCGACACACCTTCTGGAGAATCCAGATCAGTATATTACAAAAGTAGGACATTTTCTGCGAAAATCATCATTAGATGAACTTCCGCAGCTTTGGAATATTGCCAGAGGAGATATGGCTGTGATCGGACCAAGACCGGCACTTTGGAATCAGGATGACTTGATCGCAGAACGTGACAAGTACGGGGCTAATGATGTAAAACCGGGACTTACCGGATGGGCACAGATCAACGGAAGAGATGAACTTGAGATCCCTGTCAAAGCCAGACTGGACGGCGAGTATGTAAAAAAGATGGGGCCGCTTATGGATATCCGTTGCTTTATCGGAACGGTATTCTCCGTGCTTCGAAGTGACGGAGTCGTAGAAGGCGGAACCGGAGCAAAGAAGAAACTTATGGTCATCACCAATCATTCTTATATGCTGTGGCAGTTCAGAAGAGAATTGATCGGGAAACTTATGGAAGATTACGACGTGATCATCAGTACACCATTTGTAGGGCATGAGGATGATTTTAAAGCAATGGGATGTACGATGATCGAGACGGATGTGGACCGCCGTGGGATCAACCCGAAGACGGATATGAAGCTGTATCTGACCTACCGCCGGTTATTAAAAGAACATCACCCGGATATGGTAGTTACCTATTCGATCAAGCCTAATGTATATGCCGGATATGCCTGCCGACAGATGCGGATCCCATATTGTGTCAACGTACAGGGACTCGGAACTGCATTCCAGAAGAAGGGACTTCGGGAAATCGTTATAAGAATGTATAAAACAGCCTTAAAAAAGGCAAAGACAGTGTATTTCGAAAATAAGGGAAATGCGAAGGTGTTCCTGCAGGAGCAGATCATCCGTCGGGAACAGATGTGTCTGCTTAAAGGGGCAGGAGTAAATCTTAAGTATTATACTTATCAGAAATATCCGGAGAATGACAAAGTGCATTTCCTATATCTTGGAAGGATCATGAAGGAAAAAGGAATGGACGAACTGTTCTATGCAGTGAAAGAACTACAGCGAAAAGAAGTACCGTTCGTTCTGGATCTGGTAGGATTCTTCGAAGATGAATACAAAGAAAAGATTGATAAGCTGGTGGATGCAGGGATCGCAGTATTCCATGGATTCCAAGAAGATCCGAGACCATATTATGCCATGGCCGATTGTGTCGTGCTCCCAAGTTATCATGAAGGAATGTCAAATGTACTTCTGGAGGCAGCGGCAACCGGACGTCCGGTGATCACCAGCAATATTCCGGGCTGTAAGGAAGCCGTAGACGATGGTAAGAGCGGGCTTCTGTGTGAAGCAGAGGACTGGAATGATCTGTACCGTAAGATGAGTAAGATCGCCCGGATGAGCCGTATAGAACGCGAAGCAATGGGAGTATGCGGAAGAGATAAGATGGCGCGGGAATTCGATAAGGATAAGGTTGTGAAGAAGACGATACAGGGGATCGAGAGAGTATAATATAATCAAAGACGGTAAAAAGGAAACTCCTTTTTGGCAGGTGCCAGAAAGGAGTTTCCTTTTATTAAAGATTTTTATCTAAGCTTTTTTATCTACCTTATCTACGGAATCTTCTCTTACAGATCACAGCTGCGATCACAGCAAGTGCTGCCAGAGAAAGAAGTGTGTACATCCATACCGGTGACTGATCACCGGTTCTGGCTGCAGCTTTGTTAGCAGCTTTGCCGTTGGTTGATTTGTTAATATTTATATTCTTGGTTGTATTCTTGTTATTATTCAGGTTCTGATTCGGCTTCAGATTCTGTCCAGGATTATCGCTTCCAGGATCCGGTTTGTCAGGATTCTCCGGATTCGGATTCTCCGGGTCATCTTTGGCCTGGATCGTGTAAGTGGTCCATCCGCGTGCCAGAGGAAGCGAATAGGTCTCACCGTCTAAAGTAACCTTCTTACAAGGCTCGCCATACGCAGACACATCGTCCATGACAAGCTCCGCTTTCACATGATAAGTACCTGCCTTGGAAGGAACTTCGGAAAGTTCTTCTCCGACAGCACCGTTATCATCTGCATAGTAAGTCATCTTATAAGCAACGCCCTCTACCTCTTTGCCCAATACATAAGTATGGAAATATGGTGCAAGGTCGATCGGAGATCCGTTCTCCGTAAATGTCTCGTCATACGCACGGCTTAATACCGGAGCGTAATCAGATCCATACCAGGTGTAATAAAGTGCTTTCAGGAATTCGGTTCTTTCCGCATCTTTCTCGGCGTCTGTAGAAGGAGTATAGCCTTCTTCGTGGTTAGTGAAGTAATTGCGTAATTCATTTGCCGCAAACTGCATGCCGGCCTCATCTGCTGTCGTGTAGATGGTGAAACGCTTGTTCTTGAATGTAGTACCTGTCTTGACATTCTTATCATTTACAATAACGATATTGGCCTTGTAGTAAGATGTGATGACATTATTACCAATGTACATTGCACCGGCGGTACTTTCGTCTGTCGGAACAATCTTACCATTCTTGTCATAAGTCAGTTTGTAGTAAGTATCTTTGGCTTTCTGACCGATGCCGGATTCATTGGATACGGTCTCTACCGTGTGATAGTTAAAGTACGTGTCAGCTTCTTTGAAAGGTTCTGTAGAACGGAAATACTTCACAAAGTCTTTTGCAACATCTTCAAACTGAGACTGATCGCCGGCTGTGTAACCTTCTCCTGAGAATACGATCGTCTTATTGTTATAATAAGGCATAGCACCCGGATAATCGGCTGTATCGTTATTCTGAAGGGTCGTAGACTTGAAGGTGATCTCATAGTCTTTGGTCTTGCTGCTGATCGCAGTTCCTGTGGCTTTGTCATAAGCGGTAAGGGTTACGCTGTAACGGCCAGGAGTTACCGGTGCTTCGTCGCTGTCATAGTCATAAGTGATCTCAGCGGCGTAAGGAACAGTTCCTTTATAATGTGCTTTTACCGTATAGTCTTTGTCATAATTAACGGTATAATTAAGGTCAGCAGGTTTGCCGTCGTATACCTTGGACGGAACATCGAGAGTGATGAGGTCCGGTAATTCGATCGTGTAGGAAGCTGTCTGACTGCATTTCTCATAGGTGCTGTTTCCGGCAAATGTAGCTTCGATGGTATAGGTTCCGGCTTTGTCAGGAATACCGGATACTACGTTGCCATCCGAATCCTTGTAAGTAAGCGTTAAAGCATCACCGAGCTTGTCGCCTGTAGTCTCATTCTTGCCTCTGCGGAGGATAAAGTATTCACGCATATCTTTGCCTGTGTCAGACTCATAGAACATGTCTGCATAAGGCTGGAAGAATAACTTCGTTACATTCGAATCCTGACAGAAGGTCTTGCGGATCTGTTCTTTACACACTTCACAGAAAGCATACTGCTTGCCAAGGAAACGCATCTTACAATTCTGGTGTGGACGGTACCATCCGTTACCGCCATTGTCATATTCATAGACACCGACACCATTCTTACCGATGAAGCGTGACCAGCGGACCTTTGCCGGATCAGACTCAGCTGTCATATTCGGCATCTCGGCCGCATAGCTTGCACCTGCGAAATATTCATCCGAAAGTTTGGCAGTGGTGTGTCCAAGCTCGTGAAGCATCATCTCGAGTGATTCATTATTAAGAGAAGCAACACATACATCTCCGCCGCTTCCGCCGTATGTAGTAGCATTGACGATTACAACATTAAAGTCTGCTGCAGGAAGGTACTGATCTGATAACTGCTTTGCTTTCTTAGATCCATCTGAACTGATCGTAAGAAGACGCTGCATACCGCCTGACCAGAATGAAGATCCGAAGTAGGTGTCGCGTGTGTCTGCGTTCGCCTGCTCCTGGTTGATCGCTGTGTCTGCTTTTGCGCCCGATTCGTTCGATACAACTCCGAGAGCGTAGATCTTGATCGTATCTTTGAACTCATCCCAAGGAGAAGTATCCATCAGATAATCCGCGGTATTCTGAGCATTGGTATAGAACGAATCCTGCTCGGAAGCAGTGAAGCCGTCGCCGAAGATCAGCAGGACGAAAGCATCTTCGTCAGCCAGACTCTTGTCACCGTATACGAGGTGAGGAGTCTTGTCCGGAATCGGATCGGTAACTGCATCGTCAGCTGCCTTTGCTTCCTTTGTCTCCTTCACGTCCTGCTTAGAAGCTTCCTTACCGGATGAAGCATCTGTTGCAGAAGTACCGGCTACAGAATCTGAAACGGAATCGGGAGTGGTCAGGTTTGCATCGGTGGTCGCTGCATCTGTGGAATCCGTTACGTCCTTAACTTCCGGTGTCTCAGGACTTACAGTCTGTTCTTCGGAAGTAACCGGATCGGCTGCGAATGCATGACCAGGCGGTACCAGTAATGAAGAAATTACCAGTGCGCCCGCCAGGACAGGAGCAAATCTCTTTTTCCAATAACTTTTTCTAAACATATAGGCCTCCTTTCAGTAATGCCAATGTGTGTTGGGCGTTACACGATAATTATCTCCCTTACATCATGTAAACACTAAATGTGTTAAAGTCAACATATCATATAAAATGCACAAATGCAATAGGAAAAGTTGGAATAATATGGTTAAAATGACGAAAAGAATAGAAAAAGGAGATACATGAGAAAACGTGAAGTGTTATGAATGGAAAAGAAGGTGATATAAAACTTGTAGGGGTAGAAATGGAATATGAGAGGTAAATAAGAAAAAACGTTATAAATTACGAGATATCGGTACAAATGGTGAGTTATGCTTATCGTGCTGTATTGGAATATTAAGGAATATATGGTAGAATTAAGTGTTGAAAAACGCATGAAGCAGGTAAGAGAATCCCTGCAATATCAATCAATTATTTGGAGAAGAATATGGACAAGAATTATATATTGATAATCGGATGGGTTGCCGTGATGGCGATGCTGTCTGTGTTGACATCGGTGAAACGAGTGGAGACGGTGTGTGGGAAAAAAGAATATCGGTGGAGACCGGTGTGGGCGGTTGTGACATTCTTACCGTTGATTATATGGTGTGGATATAGAGAAAATATAGGCGATACGTGGGCATACAAAAAAAGCTTTTCCGAAATGCCGGTAAGTTTAGGTGGTATGGCGTCTTATATGGCAACAGTAAAGAAGGATAAAGGCTTCTATTTTGTGTCAGCGGTCATCAAATGTATTGTAGGAAATCACGTTAATATATATTTTATAGTATTAGCTGCGATTCAGGCGGGGGTGCTGATATATGTATATCGTAAATATTCCAGCAGATATCTGGTAAGCTTTTTCTTATTTATTGCTTCGACGGATTACATTTCATGGATGTTCAATGGTATCCGACAGTTTCTGGCGGTTACGATTACGTTCATAGGAATTAAATTTATACTGGATAAGAAGTACGCAAAAGCAATTATTTTAATTCTGATTGCCTCATTGATGCATCAGAGCGCTTTACTGGTTATTCCATTTATCTTCATTGCACAGGGAAAGGCATGGAATAAAAAGACATTACTTTTTATGGTTGCAGTTATTGCAATTGTGGCTGGTATTGGGCAGTTTACAAATGTGTTGGATTCTATGTTAGCCGAGACGCAATATAAAAATGTTGTGTCTGACTGGCAGAGTTGGAATGATAATGGAACGAATGCATTGCGTGTATTAGTGTATGCAGTGCCATCGGTACTGTCTTTAATAGGATTAAGATTTATACGGAATGAAGATGATAAAGTTATTAATCTGTGTACGAATATGTCAATCGTATCTGTTGGATTCTATATAGTATCTATGTTCACAAGTGGAATATTTATTGGTCGTCTTCCAATTTATTTCTCGTTATATAGTTATATCTTATTGCCATGGGAGATTGATCATATGTTTACCAAACGATCAGCAAGATTGATTTATGTTGTAATGGTAGTGGGGTATCTGGGATTCTATTTGTATAGTGTTAATAATCTTTTGGGATAGAGGGAGAATAATGATTCGAGTATTACATGTTGTTACATATATGGGGCGCGGAGGTCTTGAGACGATGCTTATGAATTATTATCGTCATATAGATCGAAGTAAAGTACAGTTCGATTTCCTAGTGCATAGAGAATTTGAAGCGGATTATGACGAGGAAATAAAGTCTTTAGGCGGAAGAATCTATCACGTATCAAGGCTTGTGCCGTGGAGTAGAAGATACAAAGCAGAATTGAGACGCTTTTTTAGAACTCATCCGGAATATAAGATTGTACATGTACATCAGGACTGCCTGAGTTCTGTAGCGTTGCAATGTGCGAAAGATTGCGGAGTTCCGGTTCGAATTGCGCATAGCCATTCTAGTAGTGCTGTAAAGAATATAAAATATCCAATAAAATTATATTATATGAAAAAGATTCCTCGATTTGCGACAGATCTTTTTGCATGTGGAAAACAGGCGGGAGATTGGATGTTTTCTGGAAAGAAATATCAAATCATAAGAAATGCGATAGATACAGAGAAGTATCTTTATACTACAACGGTGAATAAAAGCGTTCGTGAAGAGTTGGGATTATTGGGAAAAATAGTTATCGGTCATGTTGGAAATTTTACACCGGCTAAAAATCATATATTTTTATTGGAGATATTTAAAGAAATTCTAAAAAAATCACCAGATTCAAAGTTACTTCTGGTCGGTGGAGGTGATGGACTTATTACCGCTAAAGAAAAGGCAGAAAGTATGGGAATTGCAGACAATGTTGTTTTTACAGGGATTCGTTCCGATGTTAATAGATTAATGCAGGCAATGGATGTTTTTGTATTTCCATCATTGTATGAGGGATTACCGGTAACCATGATTGAGGCGCAAGCATCAGGAATGCAGTGTATTATATCTGATAGAGTTTCAAAAGAATGTATAGTTACGAAAGGACTGGTAATACGAAAGAGATTGAGTGATAGTGTAGAAAATTGGGCAAATTATATACTGCAGAAATCAGAAAAAACGCATGAGAATCATATTAGAGAAATCGCAAATGCAGGATATGATATTAGTGTAGCTGCAAAACAATTAGAATGTTTTTACATTAAAAAAACAGGGGAAGAGAAATGGTATTTTTAACAGTTTTTACACCGGCTTATAATAGAGCAAGTACATTGCCGAGAACTTATGAAAGCTTGTGTGATCAAGAATGTAAAGAATTTATTTGGCTGATTGTAGATGATGGTTCTACTGATGAAACTGCAAGTCTGGTAAAAGAGTGGCAGAAAAAAGAAAATGGATTTGAAATACAATATATTTATAAAAAAAATGGTGGAATGCATACAGCTCATAATGTTGCGTATGAGAATATACATACAGAATTAAATGTATGTATCGATTCTGATGATAGAATGGCAAAAGGAGCTGTGAAAAAAATAAAAACTGCTTGGTTGAAAGTAAGAAATAAAAATTATGCCGGTTTGATAGGACTGGATGCAGACATGAATACCGGAAGAATCATAGGAAAAGGCTTTCCGGATGGATTAAAAGAGACCACACTTGGAGGTTATTATGCATCTGGTGGAGAGGGAGATAAAAAATTAGTTTATCGTACAGATGTTATCAACAGTGTTCCACAGTATCCAGTATTTGAAGGCGAAAAGTATGTTGGATTGGTGTATAAATACACATTAATTGATCAAAAATATAAGCTTTTTGTGATGAATGATGTGTTATGTGATGTTGAATATCAAACGGATGGCTCGAGCAATACGATGTTCCGGCAATATTTGAAAAATCCTAAAGGTTTTGCTTTTTTGAGAAAGGTGGCAATGACTTATCCGACCAGTAAGAAGAGATTGATTCGGGACTGCATACATTATTGCTCTAGTAGTTTGATTGCAGGAAATAAAAAGTATATTGTTGAATCACCAAGAAAATTACTTACCGTTTTATGTACACCATTGGGGTGTATATTAACGTCTATTATTAGAAAAAAAGCAATTAATAATTAGCACGTGATATACATGCGTTGTTACGATAGTATATAATAAAAATTAAGAGCGCAGTATTCATTGAGAAGGTATTATTGAAGAATGGAGAAAATATGAAAAAAATATTGTTCCTTATACATGATCTTGGTCAGGGTGGAGCAGAAAAAGTATTAGTGAATCTTGTTAATAATATGGATCATACAAAATTCGATATAACCGTAATGACTTTATTTGATCATGGTGAGAATCGACAATTTTTAGGAGATAAAATACATTACAAAACATGGTGTAAGAAAATGATACCCGGAAATTCTCACATTATGAAATTACTGTCTCCGCAACAATTACACAAGTTAATTATCAAGGCTCATTACGATATAGAAGTTTCATATCTTGAAGGACCATGTGCAAGAATTATCAGTGGATGTACAGATGAATCAGTAAAGTTGGTTTCGTGGATTCACATTGAACAGCATACAACGAAACGGGCAATAGCATCATTTAGAAATCAGAAGGAAGCAGTGAAATGTTATAAGCGTTTTCACAAAATTGTTAGCGTTTCAAAAACAGTGGAAATGGATTTTCGAAAAATATTGAATATAGATGCGTCATATCAAGTCTTGTATAATACAAATGAAAGTAAAAAAATACGTGGGCTTTCAGAAGAGAGTATTACTATTGATATAGATCAAGAAAATACTGTGAATATTGTAGGCGTTGGAAAGTTATTAAAAAGTAAAGGCTTTGATAGAATCCTTCGTATAACAAAGCAACTGATAGCAGAAAACTATTCGGTACATACATATATACTCGGAGAAGGTCCTGAAAAAGAAACCCTACAAAATTATATAAAAGCTAATGGGTTGGGAAAAAATGTTACATTCCTTGGATATCAAATAAATCCATATAAATATATTAGTAGATGCGATCTTTTTGTATGTGCCAGTTATGCAGAAGGATTTTCTACAGCAACGACAGAAGCGTTAATATTGGGAGTACCAGTATGCACTGTTGAAGTTTCTGGAATGAAAGAAATGCTGGGAGAAAATAATGAATATGGAATTGTTACAGAAAATAATGATGAAGCATTATATGAAGGAATAAGATGTTTGGTAAAGTCGCCGGAATTGTTGAGACATTACAGAAAACAGGCGCAAAAAAGAGGAGACATGTTTAGTACGGAGAAAACAGTAGCAGAAGTTGAGAATATGTTATTGACGTTATAGGAAATGTAATAATATGAATGAAAAGATTTCAATAATAATACCAGTTTATAATTTGGAAAAGTACATAAAAAGAACTGCTGAAAGTGTGTTAAAGCAAACATATACCAATATAGAGGTAATAATAGTTGATGATGGATCAAGTGATGAAAGCTGGAAGATAATTCAAAAAATTGCAGATAAGGACAATAGAGTAATTCCAATACATCAAGAAAATGGTGGTGTTACAAGTGCCCGATTAAAAGGGGTTAGGCGTTCTACGGGAGAATGGATAGGGTTTGTAGATGGCGATGATGAAATAGAATCAGATATGTACGAAATCCTGTTAAATAATGCAAAGAAATATAATGCGGATATATCACACTGCGGATATCAAATGATTTTTGAAGATGGAAGAGTGAATTATTTTCATAACACAGGCTGTCTTGTACAACAAGACAGGACAACAGGTCTAAAAGATCTGTTGGACGGTTCGCTTGTCGAACCGGGCCTGTGTAACAAGCTCTTTCATAAAAACTTGTTCCACAGCTTGTTACATTCGACGGTAATGAATGAAGATATTAAAATCAATGAAGATTTATTAATGAACTATCTTTTGTTTTTAAATGCAAAAGTATCAATATTTGAAGATAGATGCTTGTATCATTATATTGTAAGAAGCACATCGGCATCTAGAGAAAAGTTAAATGAATATAGGATTTTTGATCCGATTAGAGTAAAGAAAATTATTTTAACACTAGCAAAAGAAGAAATGTTTTTACCGACACAAAAAGCCTATATTAGAACATGTATTAATGTATATAACAGTATTGTTTTAGAAAAGAAAAATAAATATAAATCAGAAAAAAATGAAATAAGAAAATTAATCTGTGAAAAAAAGGAATGGTTTTACCTGTTAAGTAGGAAACAACAATTATTAGCACATTTAATATGTGAGGTACCAATAATGTATCCGATCTTATATAGGATATATGCAAAAATTTTGTTGAAAAATAAATATGTTTAAGAAAAGTATAGCATGTATACAAGCAGTGAAAATCATGATTGTGAAGTGTTAATAAGAATAACGGTTCGATTGCCAGGAGGTCTAGAAGATATAATGCTAGGATTATTGGCAAAAATGAAGATGTATATCGAGATGCGGCTAGAAAAGCTGGACAAGTGTTAAAATCAGAGAAAATTAAATGTGGAACAATAATATATTCGAGGATTTGATTAAAAGAAGAATACTGTGAAAACTCAGAATTGGTTTGCACTATTAAAATAAAGGCAAGAAAGTTGCTTAGGTAATCTCTGAGAGAAAGTTCGAAAAACATTCGTTAGATTAAAGGAAGTCAAACAGAATGAATACAATGATTAGTATAATTATACCGGTATATAAAGTTGAAAAATATTTGGATAAATGCATAAAAAGTATAGTTTCACAAACATATTCTAATTTAGAAATTATACTAGTAGATGATGGCTCACCAGATAAAAGTGGGCTTATTTGTGATAAGTGGGCAACATTAGATTCTAGGATAAGGGTAGTTCATCAAAAAAATGCGGGTGCTGGAGCAGCAAGAAATGTAGCGCTTAAACTGGCACAGGGGGAGTTCATTTCATTTGTAGATAGTGACGATTACTTGTCGGTAAATATGTTTAAAAATTTACTAAGCTATTTTGAAGAAGACATAGATATTGTGGAGTGTGAATTTATTTCTGTTGAAGAAGATGATGTATTATTTATAGACGAAAAGAGTGTACAGGCTAGAGTTTTTTCTTCAGAAGAAGCAATGAGAGAACATATTGCTGATCATTATTTTCGTCAGCTTATTTGGAATAAATTATACCGTCGAAGTTGTATCAAAAATGTGTATTTTCCAGAAGGAAAAAAGATTGATGATGAATTTTGGATGTATAAGGTAATAGGAAGAGCAAAACAATTAGTTCATTGTAATGAAAAATTATATGCATATAGACAACAGGACAACTCTGTAATGCACATGCTAAAACCAGAGAATAGGATTCAAGCGATAGAAGCCAAAGGATACCGTCATCAATACATTAAAGAAAAATTTCCAAGACTCACTTTAATGAGTTATGATTGTTTGGTGATGTCGTGTATTTACCAGATTCAGAGAGTTTATAGGACAGGAACTAAGGATGATGTGCAAAAAGTACTTGAATATAGTAAAAAAGTATTAAGAGAAAATGAGTTTAAAAAGAGAAAATTTAGAGGAATTCATGAAAAACAAGAAATATGGGTATCTATGGCGGAGATATCTTTAGCATTTACGTGTAGAATAAGAAACCTCTTAAAAATAGGCCTATAGCTCTTAGCTAAAATATGAGAGGATTAGTATATGAAAGCAAATAAAATTTCAGTAATTGTACCAGTGTTCAATGTTGAAAATTATTTAGAAAAATGTGTAAAAAGCATTATAGAGCAAACGTACAAAAATTTGGAAGTTATACTAGTGGACGATGGATCGACAGATAAATCAGGATTTCTTTGCGATGAATTGAAGAAACAAGATTATCGAATAAAAGTTATACATAAGACAAATGGAGGGTTGTCAGATGCTCGTAATGCAGGAATTCAGGTTTCAACTGGCAAATATCTTTCATTTATAGATAGTGATGATTACCTTGAGAGAACAGCATTAGAACAAATGATGCAAGCGATACTTATTTCTCATAGTGAAATAGCGATATGTAATATTATGCGTTTTTATGATGATGGGTGTACAGAAGAATTTTATAATCCAACAGATAATCAAGAAGTGTTGGAAGGGATAAGAAGGTTTGATACATTAAATCAGCCATCGGTATGTAATAAATTATTTGATGCAAAGTTGTTTGCAAATATCTCATTTCCATATGGAAAATTTTATGAAGACACGTATGTGTATCATGAATTATTGTATAAAGCTGATAAAGTAGTATTGACAGGAAAAACAGGATATTGGTATCTATCCAGAAAAGGGAGTATTTTAGGACGTTCGCAGTTTTCAAATAGATATTTTGATTTTATTGAGGCTGTTTATATGAGAGCGGATTTCTTAATCAAAAGAGATATACAGCCATATGGGGATGAAGCATTCTTAAGCTTATATGCAGCGTTAGCAAATGCTGAAAAAAATATAGATCATAAATTAAATAAAGATGATTTTCATAAGGTAAGAGAATACTATAGGCAGGTGTATAATCAAATTGATTATAAAAAAGCAAGATTTAACATAAAACAAATTGTTAGGATAGTATTATTGAGATATTTCCCAGGAATACACTCAAAATTATACTAGAAGGTAGTAAAAATGAATTTATTACAAAGAATTGAATGGAGAATATACAAAGAATTAAAAAAAAGAAGATTGAAAAATAAAATGCCGACAATTATTGCTTCAAATTGCAATGGAGAGTTTATATATTATGATATGGGGCTTCAATTTAGAACGCCGACAATTAATTTGAGCTTCGAAATGAATGATTATGTGAAAATGTTAGAAAATCTAAAATGGTATATGGAACAACCAATCTTACCGTATAATGATGAGAAATTTGATTTCCCAACAGGAAAGCTAGGGGATATTGAAATCCGATTTAATCATTATAAAACTTTTGACGAGGCGGTAGCTAAGTGGGATGAGCGCAAAAAAAGAATCAATTGGGATAATTTGTTTATATTGGGCATAGATGGTGATAATTGTACCTATGAAAGTATGCAGCAATTTGATAAATTGCCATATAAGAATAAAGTGATTTTTACACATAAGCAGTATCCAGAAATAAAATCTGCTTATTATATTCCTGGATTTGAGAACAAAGATGGTGTTGGTGTGCTTTTATATTTCAAAAAACAATTCCTAGTGAGAAGATATTTAGATGAGTTTGACTATATAGCCTTTTTAAACGGTGAAGGTATTAAAAGAAAGGGGAAGATATGATTCCTAAGATTATTCATTACTGTTGGGTTGGAAACGCTCCTAAACCTAAGTCTGTATTATATTGTATAGAAAGCTGGAAAAAATTTTGCCCAGATTATGAAATTCGAGAGTGGAATGAATCGAATTATGATTTTACAAAAAATAAATATATGAAGCAAGCGTATGAAGCAAAAAAATGGGGATTTGTTCCGGATTATGCAAGGCTAGATATTATATATGAGTATGGAGGAATATATCTAGATACGGATGTAGAGATAATTCGTAGTTTTGATGAATTATTAGATCAAGAAGCATTTATGGGATTTGAAGAGACAGGAGAAAAAACATATTATGTAAATTGCGGACAGGGGTTTGGAGCTGTTCCTCATCATGAAATCATAAAAAAAGCGAGAGATTTGTATGAACATATTTCTTTTTATAAAGAAGATGGAACTTTAAATATGTTGGCATCGCCACATTATACGACTCAAATATTAAAAGAGTATGGATTGTTACAAGAAAATAAAGATCAAAACTTACGAAGTATGAAGATATATGCTTCAGACGTTTTATGTCCCAAAAATTTTAGAACAGGGAAAATACATGAATCGAATAGAACAGTTTCAATTCATCATTTTACTGCTTCTTGGTTAGATGAAAAAATTAAAAAAGAGATAAAACGAAGGCAAAAATTAGAAAGAGTGATGGGAAAGGGTGGAACAAACAAATTCCTTTATATAGAAAGTGTTTTACAAAAATATGCAGGATTAAAAATGTTTACTAAATTACCACTAAGGGCTAAAGAAAAGTTGAAAAAGAGGATTATAAAGATAGTAGAGGTCGTACCAGATTATAAAGAACTTATCTTGGCGAGTTTTTTTAAGAGTGATAAGAAAAAAATAGTATTATTAGATCCTTCATATGATGGAGACAATACTGGAGATCAAATAATTGTAGAAAATTGTAAAAAATATTTTCCGTTAACAAAAAAAGAAAATATAATTTATGTGCCAACACATCGAAAATTGATGAATAAAGAAATTCGTGAATTATCTGGTGCGACTATAAAAGTTTTGTGTGGAACAAATGCATTATCCGGTCATATGCGGACATATGGATTGTGGAGAATGGAGAAAAAAGTACGAATTTATAATAATACAATTCTTATGGGGGTAGGATTTGAGTGCAATAATCAAGAGTACGATTATTATACAAAGATGTTGTTACATACTATTTTGCATAAGAAATATATTCATTCGGTTAGAGATAGTTTTTCGGAACAAATGCTTAATAGTATGGGGATAACAAATGTTATAAATACAGGATGTCCTACAATGTGGGGAATAACAAAAGAGTTATGTCAAGACATACCAAAAAGAAAAGCACAAGAAGTAATATGTACACTCACTGATTATGATAGAGATTTAGAGAATGATCAAAAATTATTGGATATACTTCTACTTTGTTATAAAAAGATTTATCTTTGGCCACAAGGGATAGAAGACGAAGAATATTATAAAGAATTGAGAATTGATTCTAAGATTGTAAAGATTCCATTTGGTCTTGAAAATTATGATTCTTTGCTAGAACATAAAGAAATTGATTATGTGGGCACAAGACTTCATGCTGGGATAAGAGCGATTGGAAAAAGGCATCGAACAATTGTTATTGCTATAGATAATAGAGCAAAAAATATTGCAAATGACACAGGACTTCCGATTGTTTTGAGAGAGAATATTGGAAATTTACTTAAAGAAAAAATTGAGTCAAACTTTGAAACAGATATACAAATGCCATGGGACGAAATTGAAAAATGGAAAAATCAATTTAAAGGGGGGAAATTTTGATAATAGAGGTATCAATGGTGAAGAGATATATTTATAAAAAAATTATTAATATAAAGTATAAAAAGAGTCTTAAATATAAGGAAAGAAAATCTATTAAAGAATCACAAAAGGATATCCATGATTTTTATTATCAACACACACCCCGTTTTAAGCAAGATATAGAAATTAACCCCGAATATGATTTAATGATTATAGTACCAGTATATAATGCTGCAGAATATTTGGAAGATTGTATAAAATCGTTGCTTGTACAGGAAACGGGGTATTCATATTGCGTCGTGTTTGTTAATGATGGATCAACAGATGAATCGGCCAATATTTTAAATAAATATGCAAAAAAAGAAAATGTGTATATTATAAATAAAAAGAATGAAGGTGTGGCCGAGGCAAGAAACATTGCATTGAAATACATTCGAGGTAAATGTGTATTGTTTGTAGATGCAGATGATATGTTAATGGATAATGCGATTGAAGTTTTGATGAGAAAAAGTGTTGAAACAGATGCAGATATTGTTGAAGGGGAATATATAGAATTTGATAACAATATAAAACCTGATATACATAAAGATCTTATTTGTAAAACAAAGTCAACAAGGTTAAATGGTTATCCGTGGGGAAAAATTATAAAAGCAGAAAAATGGGTGGATTTATGTTTTCCAAAGGGATATTTATATGAAGATACAATAATAAGTACCTTATTAATTCCAGGAAGCCGGAAGATTATAAAAATTCCCAATATTGTTTATTATTATCGAAATAATCCAAAAGGAATATCTGCAAATACAGTAAAGAAAAAAGAGGTTATGGATACGTTATATATAACCCAAAGTTGTTTTGAAGAAGCAGTAAAAAGAGGATATAAGCCAAGTATAGACGACTTTATAGAACAGGTTAGATTGAATTGGATAAGAACGCAAAACGTACCTTTAGAAATAAAAAAGGCTATTTTTATAATTGAAAAAGAGATGATTAATAATTATTTTAATGGACAAGCGACAAAACTAGGAAGAAAATGGGAAAAATTGTTATTGTCTTTAGAGAAAAGTAGTTTTGTATCTTATGAATTGCTTATGAATAAATGGTACCTTTTTAATTAAAGACAACTAGGAATAGGATGGTAAAATATGGATAGTCGTTCACGTACAGAATATTCGATACTAAATATAATAGCAGGAGTTGGGGGATATATTGTAAATACTATTCTTGGTTTTATATGCAGAATGGTGTTTGTAAAGTGTTTGGCAGCGGATTATTTAGGAGTAAACGGGTTGTTTACAAATATTCTTACAATGCTTTCTTTGGCAGAGCTAGGAATAGGCGGTGCAATAGTTTATGCACTGTATAAACCATTAGCAGAAAATGATGAAAGAAAAATAGCATCATTGGTAAAGGTATATGGAACGGCATATAAAGTTATAGGTTGTGTTATTGGGATAATAGGGATATGTCTAATGCCGTTTTTAAATATAATTATTACGGAACAGCCAAATATTTCTGAAAGTATTTATTTATTGTATATTTTTAATTTGTTCAACACAGTAATAACATATTTCTATAGTTATAGAAGTTCGTTGCTAATAGCTGCTCAACAAAATTATATTGTGGTTGCAACGAATTATATAGTAACTATTTTACAAAGCATTTTGCAAATGGTGGCATTATTAGCGACGCATAATTATTTGGTGTATCTTACTATTCAGACGATAGGAACATTGGCATACAATTTTGGGGTGTCGCATATAGCAACAAAGCGTTTCCCATGTATTATGTCAAAAGATATTGAACCGTTGCCAGTTGATGAAAAAAAGGCATTATTTAAAAATATAAAGGATCTTACATATTACAAGATTTCTGGATTATTAGTTAATAGCACTGATAATATATTAATTACTTTTTTTAAGGGATTGGCTACAACTGGAGTCGCATCAAATTACACATTGTTAACAAATACAATAAATTCCTTATTAGGTCAAATTTTTAATAGTTTAACTGCAAGTATTGGAAACCATAATGCAACTGAAACGGAGAAAAAAAAATATGAGATGTTCAGCTTCATGAATTTAATGAATTTCTGGATTTTTGGCTGGGCGACATTAGGAATTATTTTTTGTTCTTCAGATGTTGTAAGATTGTGCTTTGGCGAGAAATACGTTTTGTCAAAAGAAATTCCATTTGTATTAGCATTAAATTTTTATACTGTAGGGATGATGAATGCCGTATGGACGTATAAACATACAATGGGCTTATTTAGATATGGAAGATTTTTGCAGATTATTACAGGAGTGCTTAATATTATTTTCTCAATAGTATTAGGACACTATTGGGGATTGTTTGGAATTTTATTTGCCACATTTATAGCGCGAGCTATGACAAATTTATGGTATGATCCGTATGCAATATTTATTCATGGATTTCATAAATCACCATTACAGTATTTAAAAAAGTATATTTATTTTATTATTGTGTTATTAATATCTGCGGGTGGATGTTGGCTTTCATTTAAACTTATTAAAGGTGGAATTCTAGCACGTGTAATGGAAGAAATAGTATTGTGTAGTGTAGTTACGAATTTAGTTTTTTATATATTTTTTAGAAAATCAGAAGAATTTATTACATTAAGAAAGATTATTAAAAATATAATAAATTTGATAATTAAAAAATCGTGAAATAATATTGAAAATGAAAGACATCGAAGCTATTGAAAATATAGCGAAAACTTTGAATGGAATGTGGATAAGTATTTCTTAAAGCTACGGAAATGTGGATTATTGAAAAAAGTATTAATCCAACATTGAAGAGAAAAAGAATAGATACAAAAATATATACAACATACCATAGGAAAAATATGAAGCAAAGACAATAAAATCCCGAAAGGAAGGTACAAAAAGATGAAAAACAAACCACACAAATTATTCATTTCACACAGCAGCAAAGATGCAGAATATATGAAAGCATTTGTAGATTTGCTTGTAGCAATAGGAGTGCATAAGAATCAAATAACTTGTACTTCCGTTCCGCAATGTTATATTCCGGTTAGATGTAACATATATGACTGGTTAGCCAAACAATTTCAGACGAGCGACCTTCACGTCGTGTACGCCTTTTCGGATAATTATTATTCCAGCGTAGCAACATTAAATGAAATGGGTGCAGCTTGGGTAATGAGGTGTAAATGGACAGGATTATTATTGCCAGGTTTTACATTTGACAAATTAGCCGGATGTATTGATAAAAATCAGATCTGTATTAAATTAGATGATCCGGATATAAAACAGAGACTCAGAGAATTTAGAAACGGCATTATTGAGGAGTTTGGTCTTGGATCAATAAATGAAGATGAATGGGAAGAAAAAAGAGACGATTTTTTAAATAAGATAAAGATTATTGCGCAGAAAAAGGATATTGAAATTACCTCGTCCGAGTCAGTAAATGAATCAAATAAAACGAAGGCAGAAACAAGATTTGATGCGCCGGTAGCTCAGAGACAAGAGATTGATCTGTTGAAGGATTATACTCCGTTTTCCAAGATAAAACCAATTATCTCTTGTGGTGATGAAAAGGTCGCAAGGATAGCAACATTTGCAGATTGCTTTGACATGGATGTTGATATCAGCAATGTAACTAAGAGGGATATGGGAGAATTTGCGATGGCATTGATGGAATATATTCCTTGTGATAACTGGACTGGCTTCTTTGACGCCGGATATGCCATAGAATTTGACGCAGCTGCGACAGGAGCTATAAAGAAAGTTCAGTTGGAAATAAAAAATGATACTGGTGTGAAAATAATAGATGAAGAGAATGATGTAAGTAACGGTGGAGGACATTTTAAATATAGATTCCGGGATAAAGTAAGAAATGGAGAGGCTTTGGAGAAGATCTCCGAAGTTTGTTTTACGGTATTCTTTGCAGAATCGTACATAGATGGAGAAAAAGGCAGATTGAGCATAAGGAATTTGAAGGTGACACCTGCATACGAATAGCGCTTACCATATATGCAATTAAAATAATAAAGGATATATATGAAATGCATAAAAACAAATATGACCACAATATATTACTAAATGACATACAAAAACTAGATAAAATCCAACACAAGCATTCATTAGTCGCCATCCAGTTTCCAGACACTTCCGCAGAAAAGAAGTATCTTGTATATTACGATGAGCGGTGGGATTGTAAATTATTTTTGAATTACAAGACTGTGGATAGAGCAGATGAGGAATCGGTGATAAATAAGGTGTCGGCGGATCTGAATGTGGATAAAAGTCAGATAAACTGCAGATACATATCGTCAAAAGTACAGGAGAAATATTCTGAAAGCCATCAGGAGAATAGGATCTATAATCACAGATTGTACGAGATAAAGATTCAAGTATTTCCGGAGGATGAGCAGAAGGAGAACTTTGTTGTTAATGGCAGACACTATTATTGGATGAGTATTTCCGAGATGGAGAGAGATCCTAATATTGTGAAGAAGAATCTGGATGTTATTGATTTTGTTAAAGAATCGATGCATGCATAACATAAGCGCAGGCAAAATGGCATACGCCATTTCCCTGCGCTTTTATTATCCTTATAGCCGAATAATCAAAATACTATCTGTTCTTACGTCTCTTACCAATAATAGTATAGATGCATCCTGCAGCGATCATAAGTGAAAGAACCAATGAAACTGTATAAAGAATCATGTGATTGTTATCACCGGTTTTTACCTTGCCGTTTGTAGACTTCTTATTTGCATGATTAGCGGTAGTAGTCTTTGGTGCTGCCGTAGTAGTTGCTCCGTTCTGACCATTGGATGTGTTGTTACCTGTAGAACCAGAGGTTGTACCATTGTTAGTTCCGGAAGGATCTGTTGTTCCAGGTGTGCTCGGTTTGTCAGTATCTGGTTTGTCAGTACCTGGTTTATCAGTACCTGGTTTGTCAGTGCCTGGTTTATCCGTACCTGGCTTATCCGTACCTGGTTTATCCGGTGTCGGATTTTCTGATCCGTCGGTTACTCTCCAGAGCTGTGTTCCCCAGAACGGGTTAGCCATACCGAGGAAGAGTCCGTTGTCTGTCGGAATAAATGCACGTCCGCCGTGGTTATAGATATCGCCGAAACCATTGCGGGTGAGTGTTGTAAAGTTTACTCCGTCGGAAGAGATCAGTACGTCGCATCCTTTTTCCTGTGTGTGGATGATGTTGCTGCATCCAAGGTAATATACGAAATGATGGAATGCAGTGTTGAAGACGTTGTTCTCAATCTTCTGTGCAAGATCTGGGTTCAGGCGGTTAAGGATTGGTTTTACATATTTGTTGTAATTATTTACCATATCCATATATACATCGACGATGTCAGATGGTTTATTTCTCTGTGTGTAAGCAGCTGTCTGAGAGTCGTCAGAAGAAAGTGTCTCGATTTCATCCAGCTGATCTAACATCTGGTCGATGGCATCTACTTCTGTGTCTGTAAGTTCTGCATTTGTGTTGTCTGTTACAACTGTTTCCTGGTCTTTTGCGGCTTCTGTAGCTGCCTGATCAGCAGTATTATCAGCGTCTGTATTCTCCTGAATATTTTCCTGAGTATCTTCTGCGGTATCTTCTGTGGCGGCCTCTTCTGTTGTACCTTCTTCTGCGGTCAGTGCTGCGCCGGAAGGAGTTTTCTTAAGGCTCTGAAGAAGTTCTTTGACATAAGTCATCTTCTGTGAGAATTCTTCAGGTGTCATTTCCAGAAGACTTCCGTCGGTCAGCTGTGTGAATCCGGATGCGAGTGTTGCGATATCGAATGTTCCGATCAGGAGCTTTCCGTGGTATTCAGAGAATCTCCACAGATACTGTGTGGAAGCTGCTCCGAATCCGTCGTCGTTGATGAGTTCGATATTTTCATTCTTGTCCATGCGGTTCAGGCATGCTGGGTTCTTCAGATCTTCATAGAGAGACTGGAAATCACCGGCATTACCGATTTCGGCGAGGTCAAGCATCGGGTCGTTATAGCCGCCGATATAGAGATGGTCGCCATATGCGAACAGGTTACCTGCGCAGGATTCTTTCTTTCCAAGACCGAATTCATATTTGGCACCTTTGGATGTGTCTCCGATGATCGGTGTCCAGTTCCAGGTTCCGTCGGCTTTCGGATCACCGCGGTATACGGCGAATCCCTGTTTGTGATTGACGCCTGTTGTGGCATCTGTCTTGCCTGTTACCATGGATACGTACAGAGATCCGTTGAATGGAACAAGATCCCATAATCCGCCACCGTTAATACTGTCGCGGATCCAGCAGGCCGGAAGATTGTCGAAGGTCTCCTGGTTGGCGATAACGGACCAGCTGTCTACGTCTTCTGGATCTGTAGTGGAAAGAAGACGTACACCCTGCATACGTGGGTTAGCGTCTTTGTAACGCACGTCTTTTTTGGCCATTGCTTTGATCGCATTCTGGTATGCCTGTGGAAGCTGTGAACCGGATGCGAACATGTTGTCAGGATCTGCACCGTCGGTAGCCAGAGATACGAGAAGCTTGCCGTCCATAACGGTGAGTCCGCGGATTCCGTTGGCGAATCCGGAGTTCTCTGCAGTCTTCTGCATAACAACTTTGGTTTCATTTGTCTCAGGATCGATCTGAAGCAGACGGGATGTCGGGAAGCCGGCGCAGGCAAAATATAATTTGCCATTGTATTCTACGGCCATTCGGTATCCGTTCCAGTTGACGAATGCGGAGCTCTCTTTTTCGATGTAGACAACTTCTGTCTCATAGGTGTATTTGTTCACACGCATGATACAAGGAGTTCCGTTGGTAGATGTTGCTCCGTCAGGAAAATTACCGTTGTACACAACATTCAGAATATTGGTTGCTACGGTGCCGGCTTTCTGTGCCGGATTTTCATCCCCGCGGTTCTGGAACAATTTGGTCAGATTGTTCTTGAGATTGCGGTAGTAAATACCTGAGATTGGATTCCAGCAGGTGCCAAGGTAGATATAATTTCCATGTTCTACGCAGGACCATACATAGCTTTGGTTACGGTTGCTCTCTTCTCCCATAGCATCGAATGACAGGATACCGTCAGTCTCACCGGCTCCTCTTTCCGGATGAGAAACTTTCTCGATGCTGTAACCTTCGGATGAGAGTGGGGCAGCGCTTACATTTACTCCTGTTGCAACACAGGACACAGAAAGAACTGCTGTCAGTACGAGTTGGAAAAATCTCTTTTTCATAATTTTCCTCCATTATTAAATTGTTAGTTTCATAGATGATTGTATTATAGGCGAACCCCTGTTGTAAATCGTTTTTTTGCGTATTTTACAGCTAAAAATAAAAAAATGTAGAAATTTGAAAAAAATTAAATTTTTTTGAAAAAAACGCGACAGGTTTTTAAAAGTTATGTGTATTAATATATAGAGGGAGACAAAAAGAAGAATTTATATAGATTGGAGCAATCGAAAAAGACTATGTCGAGATTGCATGTGAACTGTGGTTACAGCCCCGCACCCCATCATTTACATACGCAGGAAATACTCAAAGAAATGAAAAAATCCGATGAATATAAATAATAGAGTATTGATAAATATTGATATGTGTGCATTGATAAACGTACTGTAAATTTTTGGGAGTTGCGGGATACTGTAAATCGCCGGAGGATTTGGATATCGTCCACCGGTGTTATAATTCCGGGGCTTTATGTGTAGGGCCCCGGAATTAGCTATATATAGAGAGATTATGAAAGAGAAGATGAGATATGACGATACGGCAATTTATTAAGAAATTATTTGTAACGATTATAATGATTGGGATTGTACTGGCGGCGGTATTGAAGGTTGGTTATATATTGATCTGCAAGGTTATTGTGATGATTATATTTGCAGTACTTGCGATTCGGTACTGGGTCGGTGAGGATATCAGGAAAGCGGAAGAAGAGAAAAGGGGAACCTGGTTATTCACGCTTGGATTTATCGGGCTGACTGTGCTGACAATGCTTGCGGCCAATATCCCGGGACAGGTGCAGCGGGATCAGTACCTGTACCTTACGAAAGAGCATACGGAACAGCTGGAGAAGGTGCTTTTAAGAGAGGCGACTGCGGACAGTGAAAGGTGCATACAGTGGTATGAAAAGCAGATGCTGGGCATCAGGAATAATAAGGCGCTTGGGAATCCGGCTATGCAGACGGAGGATGAAAGACGGTATAAGAACCGCATCGATGGAAAAGAAGTGTACCGGGATCCGGATACATGTACTCTACGTGTGAAAGAGCTTAAAGATGGCAGTACGAAAGACAGTGTACTGATCAATGGACCGGTGGGAGAGATCATAGCGATGCGGGAGCGGATTTTCTATATTGATATGGAAGATCATAATGTTCTGAAATCTGTAACCTATGACGGAAGGAAGCGAAAGACCTGGACGAAGGATCCGGTAAAGCAATTTGCCGTAATCGGTGGATATGTGATCTGCTGTACGGAGGATGAGAAGCTTATCCGTTGTGATATGTCGACGGGCAAGAGAAAGGAACTGGCGGATCATATTCAGTACTTTTTTGCCGGTGCGAAGCTGTATGCGCAGAAGGGGTCGAAGATTGTGTCGGTCAGCTATGACGGCAAAGAGGTCAGGGTATTTAAGAAAGATGTGGTTATGATGGATAAGAAGGAAGACAAGGTATATTATAGGAGAATGGACAGGAAGAAAGAGCAGATGTATGTGTGTGATGTGGATGGAGGGATGGAGAAAATGGTTGGAAACAAAGCTGGGAAAGATTGAAACAAATGACAATGCTCCTGATTTTTGTCAGGAGCATTTTTATTACCTACATTCGTAAAGAGCTGCCAGTGGAAGGTCCTGTAGATATACAAAAGTATGCAAGAAAAGCTGTCACTGGCAGGTTCTATGTATAATCAACAATTATTCCACAAGCTCAATCCCAAATGTCATAGTCCTGGTATAATTTACCCCTGGTTCGAGGTTCTGTCCTTTGCTTCCGATCACCGGTTTGGCCGTATAGGTGACGGTTCCGTTGTCGGTAAAGGAAGCTGAAATTTGTGATGGGGATGGGATTAAATATATGTTAGATTGTGGTTAAAAGGCGTTGAATATGAATAAAAGAGAATGATTTCAATATATACAAAATGTACGGATTGTGATAAAATTAAAGGCGAATAAAAAGAAATATAATGAGAAGACTATAAATAAATTGAGAAGGAGCATTTGTGATGGGATCATATGTGGTAAGGATTCTAAAATCAGAACTTTGGAATTTTAAAAATGTGAAACATGGCGTAGTCAAATATATGAATTATGGATGTGTTCAGAAATATGGGGAGATTCAGAAGAAAGATATAGTAGGAATATATGGACAAAATGGTTCCGGAAAAACTGCACTGGTGGAGTCTTTAGACATTTTAAAGCATATTTTACTTGGGACAGAGATATCCTATGATGAATATGCGGGGATTATTTCAGAAGAAAATGATACACAGTTAGCTACATTGTTTCTTCTCGAGAAAGACAATTTAAAATATAGAATAGAATATAAAGTAACGTTAAGAACAAATAAGAAAGATGAAAAGATAGATATTATTGAAGAAAGATTAAATTATTGGAATCGTGGAAGTTCCTGGAAATCAGAAAGAGATATTTATTTTAAAAATCCGTATTATGATAATGATGACATATTGGCTAATGCAGATCTATCTATTCAGTCAAAGCACATGAAGTACTTTAAAAATATTAAATTTCTTAATTCGATGTCTGTTTTAGCAGCTGTAAGTGCACAGGGGCATATATCTGTTTTGTTTAATAATAAAGCAATTGCTTCGTTGAAAGCACAGGCTACAGAGGAAAATTGGAGTGATGAAGAGCAGATCGCGCTTTATGATATTCTGAATGGATTACAGTATTTCTCGAGGGCACATTTCCATATTATTAAGGTAAGTCAGTTGGGAGATATCAACAAGAATAAACTGATCCCTTTGAATATGCACTATGAGACAGAAACTTCTGTTATTCAGGGATGTATCCCGCTTTTTATAAATGGACAGGGGGAAGTCCCGTTATCAATATATGATTTGTTCGAATCGGCAATCAAGGCTGTTAATATTGCAATCAAAGCAATCATTCCTAATTTGCAGATTGAATTAGAGAAAAAGACAGAATTAGAAAAAGAAGATGGAAAGAAATATGTTCAGGTGGATGTATATTCCAAAAGAAATGGAAAACGTTTCCTGACAAAATTCGAATCAGAGGGAATAAAGAGAATTATATCTTTGTTAAGTTATTTGGTATCGGCTTATAATCAGCCGTCGGTATGTCTGGTGGTAGATGAGCTTGATGCAGGTATATATGAATACTTATTAGGAGAGTTGTTAGGAGAACTTCAAAAAGAAATGAAAGGGCAGTTAATCTTTACATCTCATAATCTGCGGGTATTGGAAAAGTTAGATTACAAAAACATTATATGTTCCACAATTAATCCTAAGAATCGCTATATTAATTTGACAGGGGTAGGAGCAAATAATAATAATAGGGATTTTTATATTAAATCGCTTACAATTGGTGGACAAAAAGAGGAATTATATGATGACGAGGATCTGGATTCTATTGGATATGCATTCAGAAGAGCAGGAAATCCAGAGAAGAAGAATGTGAACTTGCATCTTTCAAAGAAAATCTTGGAGAAGATAAAAGAGGAAAAGGAATAATAGGAGCAATAAATATGCAACACACACAGCAATTATTTTTAGAGGCATTAAAAGCCGCATTAAAAAATGAACAGGTAGAATGGAATAACAAGTTGGAAGCGCAGGAATGGATGGACCTGTTCCGCATGGCGGAAGTGCACCAGATCCTTCCGATGATCTATGAGGCCGTATACCGAAGCCCGGCCGCCGGGCAGGCGGATCCGCAGATCCTGGCTCCGGCGAAGGCGCAGATGGTGCGCACAGTGATCATGCAGACGCAGAAGACGGGAGAGTTCGAGCCGCTTTACAGATATCTGAGAGAGAGCGGAATCTGTCCGTTAGTGGTGAAAGGGATCGTGTGCAGGAACATTTATCCGAATCCGGATTATCGGATATCCGGAGATGAGGATCTGCTGATCCGGCCGGAGGATTTTAGGAAATGCCATGATCTGTTGCGCGAATATGGAATGCAGACATCGGAGCAGGATATGGATGCGGAAGAACTGGAATCGGTTTACGAAGTACCATACGGGAAGAAGGGAAGCCTTATCTACATAGAGCTCCACAAGAGTTTATTCCCGCCGGAATCAGAGGCATACGGGGATCTGAACCGCTTTTTTGCAAATGTACATGAAGATGCGATTGATATCAGGATCGATGGAACGGATATCCGGACAATGGGATACACGGATCATCTGTTTTATCTGATCTGTCATTCGTTCAAGCATTTCCTGCACAGTGGATTCGGGATCCGGCAGGTATGCGACATCATATTATTTGCCAATGAATACGGGGATGCGATTGACTGGGAGAAGGTTCTGAGACAGTGTAGGGAGATACATGCGGATCTTTTTGCTGCGGCATTATTTGCAATCGGTGAGAAATATCTGACGTTTGATCCGGAGAAGGCGCATTATCCGAAAGTATGGCAGGAGATCAGTGTGGATGAGACGGATATGCTGATGGATCTTCTGGACAGTGGTATCTATGGAAATGCGAATATGAGCCGGAAACACAGCAGTAATATGACGCTGGATGCGGTGGCAGCAGACAAGAATGGAAAGAAAGCCGGGAATACGGTCTTAAAGTCTTTGTTTCCATCGGCAAAAAAGCTCGAGGGGCGGTATCCGTATCTTAAGAAACATCCGATTCTTCTTCCGATTGCGTGGACAGACCGTATCTTAAAATACCGTAAAGAGACAGTGGCAGGAGGGGATAACGCTGCGGCAGATTCCGTGAAGATTGGAAATCAGAGAATTGAACTTATGAAGAAATATGGAATCATTAAAAAATGATAAAAAATGTTGATGACGTAACAGATATGTATAGGATATAATATATATGTTATATGCATTGTATAAGTGCATTGATGTGAGAGAAATACAGAAAGGGAAAAGTATGAAAAGAAAGAAAAGTACACAATTGCTGGCAGTAGCGCTGACAGCAGCAATGCTGGCGCAGCCGGTAGGTGCACAGATGGTGTTCGCGGAAGGTAATGCGGATGCAGTGCAGCAGGAGCAGGCAGTAAGCCCGGCGGCAGAGACAACGGGAGCAGTTCTTAAGAGTGGAACGGCAGTAATTCCGGCGAATGCAGACCTGAATCAGGTGAAAGAGATCCTTGGTAAGACATTGGTTGAGAATGCGGATCAGGTGGATCTGAGTAGTCTGGAGTGGGAGTATAAGTGTGAAGGTAAGACCGGATTGACCGGATTAGAAGTATCCGGTAATGAATCTTGGGGAAGTATTGGAGGATTTACAAGTTCCAAGAAGGGCATATTTGGAACAACAACAACATATACCCATCCATCTCTGGCAACAAATAAAGATGCCACATATCCGGTGCGTCTGAAAGGCACAACAACGGAAGTAACTCTGAAAAAGACGCAGAAATTAACTTCAGCTATATCAATAAAAGATAATACAAATGTAAACCTTGTATACAACGAGGACGGAAGCATCAATTATAACGCAGTACGTCAGAATATCTTCAATACAGTTGTAGAATCTACAACTCCGGAGCTGACGGCCAATGATGTAACGATTGAATATTATGCAACTGCAACAACAGGAGCAGCAGTAGGTTTTGGAAAAGAATGGATGCCGTTAGAAGGTGGAAAGAGTGGAACACCAATTGCCCTGACCTACCCGGCAATGGGAGATGGAACCCAGAAGATTAAGATTTCTTATGCTGGAACGGATGCATATTCCGGAGCAAGTGCAGAAGCAACGGTTAATATCGGTATCGGCAGAGAGAAGTCAGTGATCGAATTCAAAAAGAATCCGACGATCAAGCTTGTATATAACGATGATCTCACAGTAGATTATGCGGCAGCTAAAGAAGCGATCATGAATGATGTGATCGACGTTGAGAAAAGCAGCCCGGAAGGATTATCACTTGATAACCTGACAATCGAATACTATGCAACAGCGACAACAGGAGCAGCAATGGGTTTTGGAAACGCATGGGCACCGATCGAAGGCGGCAAGATTAACGGTCTTACTTATCCTGGAATTCCGGAAGGAACACAGAAGATCCGTGTTACATATGCGGGAGACAAAGAGAATACTGCCGTAACAGCAGAGACAGATATCACGGTAATAGATCGTGAACAGTCAGCATTCAATCTGAATGAACCGGCAGAAGGAGCTGCTTCTTATGAAGTTCCGATGGCATTTAACGAGGATCAGACATATGATTATGATGCCACAGCCAAAGCAATCTACAATGCAGTTGTAGCATCTACAGTTCCGGAGAATCTGACAGCAGACGATGTAACAATCAGATACAACGCAGGAATAGATAAGATTAAGAACTGGCAGCCACTGAATACAACAGACTGGACAAGCACATTTACGAAATTCGGACCTGGCGAATGGACGATTCAGTTCTCTTGGGCAGGTAATAAAGAATACAAAGGTGTAACAACAGAGGTAAAGGTTAATGTAACAGACAACCGTCTTGCAAGTGCCATTGTATGCAAAGAAGGCGTATCGTTTACTTATAACATGGATGCAGCTGTAATGAAGCAGGCAATCTTTGACAACGTGATTGACTGGGAGAACAGTACACTTCCTGCAAAAGATACATTGACCGTGGATAACTTCACGATGGAATATTTTGGAAGCAATACACTTGCCGGTGATATCGACGGCGGAGTGAAACAGTGGGCACCGATCGAAGGTGGTACCGTAACACTTCTGACCTATGCACGGATGGGAGCAGGAGAGCAGAAGATCCGCATTACTTATAAAGGAAATGCGCAGTATCGCCCGTCAGCACAGACAGAAAGCACAGTAACGGTTAATAAAGCTAAGGTAAAAGTAAAAGTAAAATCAACCAGCATTTATGCAGATGCAACTCTGCCGGAAGACTTTGTAACAATGAATCCAGCAGATAAATTCGATGTATACACAGTATACGGTGGACTGACAAGCAATGCGAACCTGTCACTTTATCTGGATCTTCCGGACAAATATACGAACAGTGCGGTTCTGAAGTTGTTAGATCCGATTGTAGAGAAACTCTATGGAAAGACATTTACACAGATGATGAACGACGGAATGACAGTAGGAGAACTGAGACAACTGCTCAGTACACAGGAACTGTTAGACCTTCTTGAGAAGCTTCATATTGACACAGGTACATTTGGACAGATTCTTACAATAATCAATAAGATGCCATCCGTTGCAGATTCTGTAAGAGTATCATTCGGTACACCGAACCATGCAGGTCTCTATACAGTAACAGCAGTTACAGATAGTAAGAACTACGAGACAGGTGTAGGCATCGGAACACTTCTTGTGAAGATGCGTTCTAAGGGCGTGAAGCTTAATTGGAATGCGAGATTCGTAAACGGAAAGATTACTGCAGAAGAAGCAAAGAATTTTGATTTCAAAGCAACACTTTCAGCAGACGGAGATGTAACGATCGCACAGGATAATGTACACTATCTGTATTCAGGATTCACAAGCAAATGGAAGATCTATTCCAGCACAACAACTCCTCCGACAGAGCCGGGAAGTTATGTGATGACGGTAGTAACACTTGGTGGAGATTATCAGGCAGCACCGATCAAACGTGGATTCAAGATTACAAAATAAATTGCAAAATAATATTGTAAAGCGGCCCCTGGTTTTACCGGGGGCTTTTTGTATTGTAATCAAGAAACAATTAAGATATAATATCTATGTGGTGGAAATGATACGAAAGCTAGATATTAAAATTAGATATTATATGAGATTAAGGGACGATAGAGATAAGGGTTGACAAAGAATTTGTGCTCCGGGAAGGCCGAGAAGAAGGACTCCGGACAGGAATAAACTATGGAGAACTACAAAATCTAGTTAGAATGGTGCTCAAAAAAATGCGAAAAGACGTCTCATGTGAAATAACCGCGGAACTCTTCGAAGAACCGGTAGAAAAGATCCGAAAGATATATGAAGTAGCGGAGAAATATGCGCCGGAATATGATATTGAGTCAATTTGCCGAGAACTGGCGGCATAAAGTGCTTTGGTTACACCGTAAGGGAATGTCCTTGTACCTTACCGGTGGATTTGGTATAGTATAAGGTATTATTCTGTAAAGGAGGCTCGTGATGAAAGAGACAGGAGAATCCGGATCAACAAAGAATAAAACCGTTATATTACTTCTGATCATTCTTTTGACCCTGTTATGGTTTGTCGGAGAGATTCTGGTTTCTTACCATTGGATGAAAGTGAATCGGTATCCGGTGCAGGTACGGAATCTGCGGTATGCGGATACGGTTACAGATGCAGGATTCAAGATGGTGGTGATTTCGGATCTTCATGATCATGAATTCGGGAAAGACAATGAGAAGCTGATCCGGTGTGTAAAAGAACAGGATCCGGAGATGATCATTCTGGATGGCGATATGCTGAATGAGGATTCGAAGAGTGACGAGGTGCCGGTCAGACTGGTAAAAGGTCTGGCAGAGATTGCGCCGGTGTATTATGCGCTTGGGAATCATGAACTGGATTATATCGGCACTGCAGAAGGGAAGAAGATGCAAAAGCACCCGGAGAATTCCGAATTGGTGAAGGATCTTACAGATGCCGGCGCATGTGTGCTGGAAGAAGGTTACCGGGACGTGGAGATCGGTGGATGTAAGGTGCGCATCGGTGGGATGTATGAATATGCATTTGCTCTGGATGGAGATAACAGTGCAGAGAATCTGACAGGTGATGTACGGGATTTTCTGGAGGAGTTTCAGAATACAGACCGGTACAAGATTATGTTGTGCCACAGACCGGATAGTTTTGTATTCGGTGATGCATCCGATTACTGGAAGATCGATCTTGTGATCAGCGGACATGATCATGGAGGACAGGTAGTCATTCCATTCAAGGGAGGACTATATGGTGGTGATCAGGGATGGTTCCCGCCATATGTGCATGGACTGTACCGGACAGGAAGGATCCGGCTGTTCGTGACGAGTGGATTAAGCAGTGAGAAACAGAAGCTCCCGAGATGGAATAACCGGCCGGAGATTGCGGTGCTTAACGTACACTGATCAGAGGGATGAAGAGGTAAAAAGATGGTTAGAAGGACAGTCGTTCCGGTGATGTGTCATCAAAGATTACTGCGGACAGTGTGTTGGACGGAGATCTTACATCAAATATCAAGTATTCACTGGAGAAGACGGTCAATACGCAGGCTGCGGGTGAGTATCCGATCGAGTTCAGGGTTATGGACAGCGGCGGGAATACAGTGTATCTGAAGACGCAGATCAGTATTTCCGATAAAAGTTATGCAGGGATTGATGTGAAATTAAAAGATTATCTGATCTACCTTTCTGTCGGAGATGCATTTGATCCAAATGCATACTTTAATTCGGCAGATAAAGAAGGCGAGCTTGCGGTGCAGTCGAATGTAAATACTGCAAAGGCAGGATCCTAAAGAGTATAATAAGATAAAAAAGAACCCGACACGGCTGTCATATCATGATAGCGTGCGGGTTCCTTTGGTTTCACATGCATTATTCTGATGCCGAATGGGATATCAGAAATTTGTTGAATAATTTGACAATCTGACTCCGCTTACGTAAGGTCAGTGGAATACAGTCATCGTTGGTTAATTGAATTTCGGTATCCAGAATGTCCTGAATATAGTTCATGTTTACAAGATAGCTGCGATAACAACGGATAAAAGAATTGTCATTCAGCGTGCTCTCGATATGATTTAACGCCATGTTGGTTTCGTAAGTTTTTCTGGAAGTATGTATCATGCATTTTCTTCCAATGCTTTCAATAAAAAAATCTCAGAAACCGGGATGTGATATAAAAGCCGGTTGGAATATACATTGAGTGTATGGGTTGAAGGGAATATCGGAAGCAAAAGTCTGGTAAAGACTTTCTCAAAATCGTCTTCTCTGATTGGCTTCAGAATGTATCCTTCAACTCCAAGATTATAGCTTGCCAGGCAATGTTCAGTGCTTTTGGTCGTGAAGATAATTATTGGAGGGTTTGGACCATCTTTCAATTGTCTGGCAGCCTCTATACCATCTGTCCCCGGCATTAAAATTCCCAAAAAAATGAGGGAATATTCTTTCGGGGATGCTAACAACTCGTCTGTTGAAGTAAAGGTATCTACTTCTAATAATGCATGATTGAGCATATGATTCTTAATATTGGCGTCCAAGAACTCACTAATACGTGTTATGTCGGTATCATATCTATCGCAAATTGCAATATTCATATATAGCCCCCTTCCCGAACAGATAAAACGTATTTTTATATAAATATAAATGGAATATGTTCTATGTAATTATAATATAACATAGATTAAGAGTGAAAAGATAGAAAAATGATACAAATGGACAGTAAATGGAATATATTAACAGAAAAATATAAGAATTTGGAGCAATCAAACAGAAAAATATAAAATTAATGCGAAGATTTGTCGAAAAACGTAGAAAAATTAAAGCAATATTTTGATGTTGCAGGAAGAAAACCGCGATGGTATGATAAAAAAGAAATTGAGTACTATTTAATGTATACATAAAAAACAATGCGAAGGATGTGCTGAGAATTGTACCATAATTTGCGAAAAAACGGGACGGACGAAGTGCGGATAGAGAGAAGCAGGATGAGGAATATGAAAGTTGTAGATACAAGAGAATATGTTGGTATGCTTAAGGAATTGACGGAAGAGGGAAAGGAAGTCAGCATGCTGGTCTTTGGAAGCAGTATGGCACCGTTTCTGATCCATGCAAGGGATATGATATATTTCAAAAAGCCGGACAGAGAGCTTCAAAAAGGTGATATTGTATTTTTTCGGAGAAAGAGCGGGCAGTTCGTCATGCACCGGATATGGAAGATCAGGCCGGAGGGGTATTATATCGTGGGCGATGCACAGACACAGATAGAAGGACCGGTAAAGAGAGAGCAGATATTTGCTCTGATCACCAAAGTCAGAAGAAAAGAAAAGTGGCTGGAGCCGGGAGATTTCTGGTGGGAATTCTTCGAGCATGTATGGCTGCATATGATTCCGCTCCGCCGGGGGATTATGTGGTGTTATGCGAAGGTGATACGGTGACCCGGTTGCATACAGACGGCGGCAATGCTATGATGGAACAATAAAATCAAGGAGAAAAGTTATATGAAGATTGTAAAGGAATTTATATTAAGGGAGATCGCAGGTGAATGTGTACTGGTGCCGACGGGGGCAACTTCGCAGGAGTTCAATGGAATGATCACGATCAGTGATACGGCTAAATTCATCTGGGAGAATATCGAAAAGGTGGATAGCCTGGAAGAGATGATCCAGATGGTTCTGGATACATATGAGATTGATGAAGAGACTGCAAGAAGGGATACGATCGCTTTTGTCGGTGCGCTTGTGGAGAATGGCTTTATTGAGTGTACGAGGGAAGATGGAACATGGTAGAACAGAATGAGTCAATCACCCGCCTGTACAGGATCGGGCATACGGAGATTGAGATTACGGCTCCGTTATCTATGAAAAGTCCGCGGAATCTGGAAAAATTCCGGACCGGGCAGGCAAAGAGGCCGGATGATGAGGTCATCCATTATCAGGTAGAGATGACAGAGAACCTTGATGAGATCAAAGAAGATCTTCTGGGGAAAAAGACGGGAAGAGTGATCTACCGTGATAATCTTACGGTATTTCAGACATCCGGCGGGGAATGCCGCTTTATTAATTTTCTTGGAATGGACTGGCATTATGCGGTGAGCAGCCAGGAGGGTGTAAATCAATATCATGTCTGGTTTGTTCCCGAAGTGGCAGAGATGCTTGACCAGGATACGGTATACCTGGCGGCCTTCTCGCTGGAAAAGCAGGCTATTAAAGATCATTCGATGATACTGCATTCTGCATATATGTGTTATGAAGATACGGCAGTGCTCTTTTCTGCGCCGTCTGAGACGGGAAAATCCACGCAGGCAGGATTGTGGGAAAAGTACCGTGGAACATGGACGGTGAATGGCGACCGTTCGCTTCTTATCCGTGAAGAAGATGGATGGTACGCGAATGGATGGCCGGTCTGCGGAAGCTCAGAGATCTGTAACAATAAGTCCTATCCGGTCAGAGCAATCGTTATGCTGTCACAGGCGAAAGAAAATCGTATCAGCCGTCTGAAAGGGCTTGAGGCTCTGCGGAAAGTAATGGAACAGATTACGATCAATGCATGGAACAGCGAGTTTCAGATACAGGCAATGGATGAGCTTGAGATTTTACTGAAGGAGGTTCCGGTATATCATCTGGAGTGCGACATATCCGAAGATGCGGTGAGATGTCTGGAAGATGTACTTGCCGGTGGACGAGGAGAGGAATAAATGCAGGAAAATAATGATAAAAATCAAGGAAAGAACGGCCTGTCTTTCGAGTCTCTGGATATTCTGATCGCGAAGTGGAAAGATGGGACATTTTCGGAGATCATTGATGACTGGAAATGGATATTCAGCTACAGTGTCCGGTATAAGTGGGCGATCGTATTCTATACGCTCCTGGGTATCTTCAGTACGTCTATGGGACTTGTCAGCAGTGTGGCGAGTAAATATCTGATCGATATCATTACCGGATATAAGACGAATAAACTGATGATCCTGATCATTGTTATGGTAGGAAGTTCGCTGTTCAGCCTTCTGTTCAGCAGTATTATCAGCCGTATCTCGACCAAATTAAGTATTTATATCAATAATGATATCCAGGCGGATATATTCGACAAGATCGTGGATGCCGACTGGCTGGAGATCAATAAGTATTCCAACGGAGATGTGCTGAACCGTTTCAACGGAGATATCGGAACGGTCAGCAGCAATGCGATCAGCTGGCTCCCGACGATCGTGATCGCAATCTATAATTTCATAGCGACATTTCTGGTCATCCTTCATTATAATGCGGTGATGGCAATTCTGGCACTGGCAAGCGCACCGTTCATGCTTCTGATGTCGAGGTTCATGATCAAGAAGCAGCGGGAGTACAGTCAGAAGACCAGGGAAATGAGCAGTAAGCTGATGACGTTCGAGGTGGAAGCATTCTACAATTTTGATACGATCAAATCATTTGGCATCGCACCGCACTACAGCCGGTTAATGCGCTGGTGGCAGGGCAAATTCAAAGATGTCAGTCTGGAGTACAATATGTTCTCCATCAAGACCAATATCCTGCTGTCGGTTATGGGCACGGGAGTGGAATTCATAGCGTTCGGATATTGTCTGTTCTTGCTGTGGACACATACGATCACATATGGAACGATGACATTATTCCTGCAGCAGAGAAGCAATCTGTCAGGCGCATTCAATAACGTGGTGTCGATCATTCCGTCATTTCTGAACAGTTCGGTGTCGGCACACAGAATCCGAGAGCTGGTAGAGCTTCCGAAAGAGGTGCATATCAGTGAGAGTGAGGAGCTGGATCCGTTCGCAGAGGATGGATTCGAGGTGCTGATGAAGGATGTGAATTTCGCATACGTAGAAGGGACAAGAGTTATTACGGATTCGTATTTTAAAGCGTGTCCGGGTGAGATCGTGGCACTTGTGGGACCTTCGGGAGAAGGAAAGACGACGATGATCCGTCTGATCCTCGGACTGATCCGTCCGCAGGAAGGAGAGGCTGTGATCGTTGCATCCAACGGAAGAGAGATCGTCCTGAATGCGGAGACGAGACATTTCTTCGCCTATGTACCTCAGGGAAATACGATCCTTTCCGGTACAATTGCGGAGAATATGCGGATGGTCAAAGAGGATGCCACGGATGAAGAGATCATCGAGGCTTTGAAGATTGCCTGTGCATGGGAATTTGTAGAGAAGCTTCCGGATACGATCAACAGTGCGCTCGGAGAACGTGGACGCGGCCTTTCGGAAGGACAGGCACAGCGTATCTCTATCGCACGTGCAGTTCTTCGTAATGCACCGATCCTTCTGTTAGACGAGGCGACGTCGGCGCTGGATGTAACAACGGAGCGAAAGGTACTGCGTAATATCATCGAGCAGAAACCGAACAAGACCTGTATCGTGACGACACACAGACCAAGTGTACTGAATATGTGCCAGCGTGTGTACCGTGTTATGGAGACGAAGGTGACGGAACTGGATGAGGAAGAATCGAGCCGGATGGCGATGGATTTCTGATCAGAACGAGTAATTATTAGCAGAATGTGTATAATCATGCATAAAAATGTAATAAAACGACGTGGAACAGAATGGGCCAAAGGAGATAATGGAATTTATGGTGATTACAATCATCAGGAGAGTGGTGTGTATACGGATAGCCAAGGAATGAAACATGGAATTTGTGGAGATGATGCAACGATTTCATTTAATGGAACTACGGCATCAGGCTATGAATTTGTAAATGGTAAAGCCGTAACAGGAAGACCTATTTCACGTATTACAGGATATAAAGAAGCTGTTGGTACATATGATGTAACATGGACGAGTGTAGATAATGTTAATCATACCGGAACATATCAACATAAAGGACATCTGATAGTTTCAAGTATTGACACCAACCGTCCGAATCACTCATAAGATAATCAAAAATTTACGCGGTCAGCTGATTACAGTTGGCCGCTTTTTCATATCAAAGTATGAATGAAAATGGTTCTGCAAAAAAATTAATGGAAGTTATAACCTGATTTATTGATTTGAGAAATTATATGTAACAAGAAGACATAAAATCCAAAAGATAAGTATTGAATTTGAAGATAAAATTCTTTATAATAATATAATATAGATAGGTAACTAATGAACGATAAAAAGTAAAGTGATAATAAGAGGGGTACATAGTTATGAAGAGAACATATGTAAGACCTACTATGGTAGGCGAAAGATTTGTGGCAAATGAGTATGTGGCAGCTTGTGGCGATACAGAGTATGGTAAGTATAAGTTTATATGTGATGCCGGTGGCGGCAAAAAAGGAGACGTATATGAAGAAACTAACGGACAGGACGGATTACAGAGAGATGATAAATGTCTAACACCGGGAGTGCTGAGATACTATCATTCATGTAACGTAACACATTACGCAGATACTAATGATGAATTCCTGGAGGGATATTATGTTCCTTTTGGCGGATCAGCACAGAAGGTTATCATTTGGACTGATCATGGAAGGGATGTGCATTGTACAACAAACCTGAATCGTGATTCTTGGGAAACTACAAAATCATAAAACAAACATATATACATATAAAAAAGAACCGGATTCCCGGTTCTTTTTTAAAATCTACAGGAATTGTTGAGGGTGTAATATGGAATTAATGGAAGATGGAACGACAATAGAGCAACAGATGTTTGCAATGGCGACAGAGAAGAAAGTGCCGCTATATGGAGTGCTGGAGTTGCTGCCGCTTTGTAATCTGAACTGTGATATGTGTTATGTGCGTATGAGCAGAGAAGAGATGGAAGAAGTGGGAAGGCTACGCACGATGGAAGAATGGACGAAAACGGCAGAAGATATGATGAGAGCCGGGACGCTATTTGTTCTTTTGACAGGTGGAGAGCCGCTGCTGTATCCACATTTCCGCGAGTTATATCAAAAACTCCGTGAACTGGGGATGATTATTACGATTAATACGAATGGAACGCTGATCGATGAGGCGTGGGCAGATTTTTTTGCGGAAAATAAACCAAGAAGAATCAATATTACATTATATGGTGCAAGCAATGAGACCTATGAGCGTTTGTGCCACTATCCGGGAGGATTCGATAAGGCGGTGAACGGCATCCGGCTTTTGCGTGAGAGGAACATTGATGTGAAAGTGAATGGAAGTCTTGCAAAGGCGAATGTGGATGACAGGATGAAGATCATAGAGATTGGCGAATCACTGGATGCTCCGGTGAGGATCGATACTTATATGTATCCGTCCGTGAGAGAACGAAATCATGCCTATAATAATCAGGCCAGACTGGATCCGGAGATGGCGGCAAAAGCAAGAGTGGAAGTTTTACAAAGAGAGATGGGAGAAGAAGTATTTGCCCAATACCGCAAGATCCAATTAGACGAAGCAGAGAATACTCCGGAAGGAGAGGCAGTTCCGGGACAGATGGCATGTCGTGCCGGTAAGAGTTCTTTTGTGGTGAACTGGCAAGGCGAGATGCGTTCCTGTGTGGTACTGGATAAGCCAAGCATACCGCTTCGGGATGTGGAGTTTGAGGAAGCGTGGAAGTTTACAAAAAAAGAAACAGAGAGTCTTAGAATTTCGGCCAGATGCAGTAGTTGTAAGCTTAGAAAGGTATGTAACACTTGTGTAGCAGCGGCAATTGCGGAGACCGGAAAGGCAGACGGCGTACCGGAATATCTGTGCAGATACACAGAAGCAACGGTCAGATATCTGAAGGAGACAAGTAAGAAATAGTAATGAAATAGTAAGTATCGTTTTCTTTACTCCATAATTTGAAAATGATATAATAAAAAAGACTATAAATTACAAAGGATGATGAGATGATAGATATACATGCGCATATACTCCCGGGGATTGATGACGGAGCCGAAGATATGTATGATACGCTGGAGATGGCACGTATGGCAGCAGACAGTGGAGTGGACAAGATCATAGCGACCTCGCATTGCAATATCCCGGGAATGTATGGGAATTATTTCGGGAGAGAATATATTGACAGATATGAAAGTGTGGTCAGAGCGGTCAGAAAAGAGAAGATCCCGATAGAGATCCTGCCGGGAATGGAAGTATTTTCGACAGAAGACCTTCCGGAGCTGATCGTGAATCATAAGATCATGCCGCTTAACCAGAGCCGGTACATATTGATGGAATTTGCATTTGATGAAGATCCTGAATTTGCGGATTCTATTCTGAAGAGAGTTGAAGAAGTCGGAGCAAGACCGGTGATCGCCCATGCGGAAAGGTATGAATTTATACAGGATTATCCGCAGATCGCGTACCGCTGGTTCAGAAAAGGATATGTGATTCAGGCGAATAAGGGAAGCTTCCTCGGAAGATTCGGAGGAGGACCGAAGCGTGCGGCCGACAGTCTTTTGCGGCATAATCTGATTTCTGTGATCGCAAGTGATGCACACAGTCCACTTCAGAGGACACCGTATATGCTGGATGCGTATGAAGAACTGAGCCGTGAATATTCTGAGAACCATCTGGATGTGTTGTTTCAGTATAATCCGGCAAGACTCTGTGACAACAGAGAGATCCTGAGATTAGAACCGGTTCCGTATTCTGGACGGTAACAGTTATATTAACGATGAAGGAGAATGACTATGAGAAGACTAAAAATAGCAGTGTGTCTGATATTCGTGGCATCCTGTGCTATATTTGCCGGGTATACTGTGAAGTCCAAGATGTTGGAAGACCATACACCGCCGGTGATCACCTGTAAGGATAAGACGGTGACACTGAGTGTGCAGACCGATCAGAAGAAGCAGAAGAAAGCACTTCTGAAAGGTGTCAAAGCAGAAGACAACCGTGACGGTGACCTGACATCGTCTGTACGTATCGCTTCGATGTCGCATTTTATTGCGCCGGGCAAGCGTACCATTACGTATGTGGTATTCGATAAGGCGAATCAGGTAGGGACACTGGAAAGAACCGTACAGTACAAAGATTACACGCCGCCGAAGATCCATCTGAAGGCACCGCTTAGATATTCGACAACAGAGGTGGGGAAGGCGAACCTTACGGAGAATATGAAGGCAGAGGATTGCCTTGACGGTGACCTGACCAGTCAGATACGTACCAGTCTGGATGATGGTATGTATAATGCAGCTGCAGGAATTTACAAAGTGACTGTACAGGTAAGCAACAGTGCGGGTGATGTGTGTTCAGTGCCTCTCGAAGTGACCGTAACAGAATCCGGTGACAGACAGGAGCAGATGAAAGAATATCCGGTATTATCGGATTATATCGCATATACAACAGTAGGACATGAAATCGATCCGATGTCTTATGTCAAAGGTATGGAGATGAATGGTGCAACATATACGTATGCGGATGACGGAGAGGCTCTTGCAGGTACAAGAGAAGCGATCAGTGTGAAATCAGAAGTGGATTATTCCAAGGCAGGGGTTTATCCGGTGGAATATTCTTATACGGCAGAGGGAGCACCGACTGCGGTGACAAAGTTATTCGTTGTAGTACAGGACCAGGAAGGAGCGCAGGATGGAGAGTAGTAATAGAAATGACATGCCGGTATTTATGGATAATGATCTGGATCCATATACGCTTGTGCATGATATAGTGTCCAACTGGTGGGTGATTATTCTGGGGGCAATTGCGGGAGCACTTCTGACTTATGTAGTCGTAAGCAGCAGATATGTTCCTGAGTATACAACGCAGGCGACATTCGTAGTGTCATCCAGAGGGGATGCGAATGCATACAGTAATCTGAGTTCGGCCAACACAATGGCGAAGACATTCGAGAAGATATTAAAAAGTAACATCATGGAGAAAAAGATCTGTGAGAAGCTGAAAGTAGAGGAGCTGGATGCAGATATCCATGCGAAGGTGCTGGAAGGGACGAATATGCTGGTCTTAAGTGTGACGGCGGATACACCGAAGGAGTCCATAGACATTATCCGTACGGTCATGGACAACTACAGCAGCGTATCGCTGTATACCGTGGGCAGTGCGGTTATGGATGTGCTGGAGGAGCCGAAGATTCCGTATACACCGGATAATCCGCTGGATGCAGGCGGACAGGCTAAGAAGGGCGGACTTGTGGCAGGAGCACTGGTGATCATCCTCCTCGGACTGTTCTCTTATATGAAGAATACTATTAAACAGGAGAATGAGATCGAGAAGAAGCTGGATGCCAGAAGTCTCGGAGCCATCAGTTATGAATGGAAATATAAGACGATCCGGGATATATTCCGGCGTAAGAAAAAAGCGATCCTGGTTGATGATCCGGTAGCAAGCTTCCGGTTCGTGGAAAGTTATAAGAAACTGGCGGCCAAGGTAGAATACCGGATGGCAAAGAATGAACAGAAAGTCCTCGTGGTAACCAGTGTATCTGAAAATGAAGGAAAATCTACGGTTGCCGCCAATCTGGCGATCACGCTGGCAGAACAGTCCAAGAGGGTACTGCTGGTAGATGGTGATATCCGAAGACCGTCGCAGTTCCTGATCTTTGGTATGGAGCCAAAAGAGGAGAATGAACTGGGAGAGTATCTGAGAGGAAACGGATCTCTTGCGGATGTCATGGTTCCGTGTACCAGAAAGCATATGTTGTTCATGGGTGGAAAGAACTGCTATTCCTCATCGACGGAGATGCTTAACTCGGAGTCATTTTTTAAGCTAATGACTGCATGCAGGAAATTTGTGGATTATGTGATCATTGATACACCACCGGCAGGAATCATCGGAGATGCGCAGATATTTGCACATTGTGCAGATGCGGTTATGATCGTGTCAAGGCAGAATTATATGCTGGCTGAAGACATCAATGAAGTAATGGACGCTTTCCGTGACAAGGAAGGTAAGGTACTGGGAGTTGTACTGAACGCTGTAAGATCGTTCTCCGGCCTGGTGGACAGTCCGGTGGGACATTATTATGGTAAATACAGCAAATACGGACGTTACGGCAATTATGGAAGAAGTAAAGGAATGTAGAGTATATGGGCGATTATAGAGACAAATCAGGAAGTGAACGTGTAGATGCGCCTGAGAAGATTGATCTGACGAATATTATGTTGGATGTTTATCATGGTGTGAAGAGGCTGTGGTGGCTGTTCATCGGGCTTATAATTATTTGCGCAGTACAGTCTTATTTCTCGGTGAGTACCAGTTATCAGTCAAAATATGTGGCATCGGCAACAGTGTCGGTGACATCTGTCGGCGGCATGGACTATGTGAATGCACAGTCTGCCCAGCAGATGGCTGAAGTGTTCCCGTATATTCTTACCAGTGGTGTACTGAAGGATGTAGTTGCTGAGGATATGGGGCTTGATTCCATGCCGGGATCGATCGATGTTAAAGCGGATGACGGAACGAATCTTCTGACAATATCCGTATCGGGAAATGATCCGCAGATGGCATATAAGACGTTAAAATCAGTCATAAAGAATTATCCGAAAGTTGCGGAATTCGTACTTGGAGAGACCAAGCTTACGATTCTGGATGAGACCGGTATCCCGACAGATACCAAACGTGTGGAGGTTATACGTGGATCTTACAAGCGTGGAGCTTTAAAAGGTGCGATCATAGGTTGTGTGATTCTTCTGCTGTATGTGCTTTCCAGAAGGACTGTGAAGTCAAGAAAGGATCTGAAGAAGAATATCAATCTGCAGGATCTGGGAAGTATCCCGTATGTCCGCACGAAAAAGCGTAAAAAAGAGACATTTTATAATTCAGTGAGCCTGTTAAATGAAAGAATCTCCATGAGTTATCTGGAAGCGATAAGAAAGCTTCGTATCCGTATTATGAAAGATGTGGAGAAAAAGGAATACCAGACCCTGCTTGTTACGAGTTCGATCCCGGGAGAAGGTAAGACGACACTTTCGGCGAATCTGGCAATTTCCATTGCACAGCAGGGAAAGAAAGTACTGCTGGTCGACTGTGATCTTAGAAATCCTTCGATTGCAGGAGTGATGAACGAGCAGGAACCACATCCGGGACTTGGCTCGGTTCTTAAGAAAGAAGTGCCGTTATCTGAAGCAATTACCAATGTAAAGCTTCCGAAGGAAAGAACGAATGAGAACGGAAGCCTTCATGTCATTTTCGGCGGCGCACCGGATGGAGAGAATTCGCTGTTGATAGGAAGCGGACGTATGAGAGCACTGATCAAAGATCTGAAGTCAAAATATGACATTATCATCCTGGATACTGCGCCATCCGAACTTCTGGCAGATGCACCGCTTTTGGGCAAATATGTAGATGCGGCCCTTTATGTGATCCGCTATGATTATACGAAGCTTCGCGAGATCAGAGAAGGTGTAGAAAGCCTTGCATTAAGTGGAATCGATATGCTGGGATATGTGTTCAATGGTGATAATTCATCCGGCGGACAAGGATACGGCTATGGATACAGACGTTACGGCAATTACGGCAGTTATGGAAGCCACTACGGAAGTTATGGTAAATACGGAGCTTACGGTCACTATGGCAAGATGGAAAAAGGTTCGACGGACAAGTTTGGCCGTGTGATCAAGGACTAGGGGGACACAGACAGATGAAGTTTTTTCGAAAACACAAAAAACGTAAGATTGCAGGAATTATAATATTATTGATCGTATTGCTGATTGGCGGTATCTACGGGTCGATCTGGTGGAAATTCTACGGGGACTCTGTAGGGGTTGTGTCGGCAGACAAAGTAGATCCGAATGCAAAGAAAGTTAAGATCGCCAAAGAAAAGAAAAAAGACAAGGATGTATATAATGTCCTTCTGGTAGGTACGGATTCCAGAGATCCGGATGCGGACCGGGGACGTTCGGATAGTATGATGATGGTATCCTTTAACAAAAAAGAAGGAAAATCAACAGCAATCTCATTCCTGAGAGACTCGCTGGTTGATATTGACGGACATGGAAAGAGCCGTCTGGGCCATACTTATGCATACGGCGGAGTGGGACTTACGATCAACACGATCAATAAGACATATGATCTTGATATTCAGAATTATATTACGATCAGCTTTGATGATCTGGTAAATGTAATCGATGAGATTGGCGGTGTGACCGTATTCATCAGTGAAGAAGAGGCTGCTTATTACAGAGAGAATGGTATGCCGGATATTCAGGCCGGAGATGTGACACTGACCGGATCCCAGGCACTTGCGCATGCGAGAAACCGTACACTGGGCAATGATTTTGAAAGAACAAGACGTCAGAGAAGTGTAATGTATGGAATCTACCGTAAGATTATGGAGAAGAAGGATCCAAGCGCGTTACTGCCTCTGATCAATTACGCTGTAAATCATGTAAAGACGAATATGAGTGTATCGGAGATGTACTCTATGGCAAAAGATGTTCTGTCGGTAGATGATCTGAAGATGCAGCAGACATGCATTCCACAGGACGGAACGTATACAGATATCACTTATGAGGGTATGCAGGTACTGAAGGTTGATTTTGATGCGAATAAAAAGAAGATCGAGCAGTTGTTATATTAAAGTGATTTACAAAAGATGAATATAAGGGGACAGTAAACGGGCGAGTATAATGAAACAGAGCAAGAAAGTTGTGGCCAGGATTATAATATTGATCTTGGCCTTATTTACAGTAATACCGGGAACGGTAAGTCAGAAAGTATATGCGGAACCTGGTGGCAGCGAGAGCAATCAGGCGGCAGACGCATCAAAAGATGATTCCAATAAGAAGGAAGAGAAAAAAGAAGAAGACATGACGCCGGAAGAGCGGGAAAAGAAGGCAGAAGAAGATGCCTATAAGATGGAGATCCAGTCGAACGGTTGGAAGAACTGGCCAAAAGGACCGGGCACATACGGTGAAGCTGCAATCGTGATGGATGCGGGAACAGGAAGCATCTTATATGCGAAAAATATTGATGAACATGAGTACCCGGCAAGTATCACAAAAGTCCTGACCAGTCTTATTGCTTTAAAATACGGCAATCTGTCAGACAAGGTAACATTTTCCAATGACTGCATATCTTTTATGCAGCCGGGAGATTCTTCGGTTGGATTAAAAGAAGGTAATGTGATCTCGCTGGAACAGGCATTATATGCGACGCTGCTTGCCTCAGCGAATGAAGCAGCTTATGCGGTGGCGGAAAATGTCGGGAAAAATGCCGGACATGATTACAACTGGTTCATCCAGCAGATGAACAAAGAATGTAAAAGCCTTGGCGGCAATAATTCCAATTTCGTCAATGCGAACGGGCTTCATGATGACAATCATTATACATGTGCGCGCGATATGGCTTTGATCGGCAGAGAGATCTGGCGCTATCCGGAATTCCTGAAGATCTGCCAGGAGCAGAGTTATAAGATCCCGGCATCCGATACGACGGAAGAACATGTATTTCCACAGCATCATAAGATGCTGATCAAAGAAAATAAAAATTATTACCAGTATGCGGTTGCAGGAAAGACAGGATATACATCGAATGCATTATCTACGCTGATCACATTGGCCGATAATGGCAATATGAAACTGGTATGTGTCGTACTTCGGACACATGGTGTGAATATATATCCGGATACGAAGAATCTGTTCGAATATGCATTTAACAATTTCCAGAAGATCCAGGTGGCAGATGAGAAGAAACCGGATGAAGTAGAGAAATTTATATCGGCTGCGGATAGCCAGAGTGCTGTATCGGCACAGTCAGATGGAAGTGAGGATACAGAATCCGTGCAGACAGGCGGAAATGAATATCAGCCGCTGGAGGACGGATATGTGATCCTGCCGAAGGATGTATCATACAAAGATATAGATTATGAAATTACGGATGTAGATGAAGATACCGGAGAGGGAACGATCCGGTATACATATGACGGCCATCAGGTTGGAAGTGCAACGGCAAAATTTACGGATAAGTATTTACAGAAAGTAAGCACCAGGAAAGAACGTGTGGACAGTAAGCCGAAGGATGTGGATAATTCCGGTGATTCGAAGAAAAACGGTGGAAAATCAAGTGCAAAGAGTATCTGGAAGAATTTTTTGCAAAAAGTAGAAGCAGTATGGGATTTCGGACAGAAAAAATTTGCCGGAAAATCAACTACAGAAAAATATATGATCGCCGGAGGATGCGTAGCACTGGTGACTCTGATCTTCAGTCTGATCGTGCTGCTTATACGCCGTAGAAGATAAAAAATAGAAAATATATGAAAAATACGGAGAAAAACCGATTAAAAAAGGTAAAAACCCTTGACGGATTTTAGGATTACTGCATATAATAAGGAATGTGAAAAACGCTGACGAAGACAGTAGGATATAACAGAACGCAATAGCGAGCCGGGGATGGTGGAAGTCCGGTACAAGTAAGATATATCTGAATATCACTTCTGAGTTGCAGATTTTGAACGGTTTCAGGGTGTGAACAAAAGCCTGACTGCCAAGTAAAAACTGACGGCATTCCTCCGTTACAGGGAAGACATATGATGGTATGTTAGGTGGTTTATAAACGTAAGTACAGCTTTCGTCCTATACAGGGCGGAAGCTTTTTTAATTCTATGTTTTAATTTTATGGAGGTAAATATGTATAAGAAAGTTTCTACGGATCTTAATTTTGTAGACAGAGAAAAACAGACAGAGAAATTCTGGGAAGACAATGACATCTTCAGAAAAAGTATGCGTGACCGTGAAGGCAACGAGATCTATATGTTCTACGATGGCCCTCCGACAGCCAACGGAAAACCGCACATCGGACACGTTCTGACACGTGTTATCAAGGATATGATTCCAAGATACCGTACAATGAAAGGATACGAAGTTCCAAGAAAGGCCGGATGGGATACACACGGACTTCCTGTAGAGCTCGAAGTTGAGAAGCTTCTCGGACTGGACGGAAAAGACCAGATCGAAAAATACGGTATGGAACCATTCATCAAGAAATGTAAAGAGAGCGTATGGAAATACAAAGGTATGTGGGAGGATTTCTCTAATACCGTAGGTTTCTGGGCTGACATGGATGACCCATATGTAACATACGATAACAATTTCATCGAGTCTGAGTGGTGGGCACTCAAGAGAATCTGGGACAAGAAGCTCCTGTATAAAGGATTCAAGATCGTGCCATACTGTCCTCGCTGTGGAACTCCGCTTTCTGCACAGGAAGTAGCACAGGGCTATAAAGATGTAAAAGAACGTTCTGCGATCGTTCGTTTCAAAGTAGTAGGAGAGGATGCATACTTCCTCGCATGGACAACTACACCATGGACACTTCCATCCAACATCGCACTCTGCGTAAACCCGGAAGAAGACTATGCAAAAGTAAAAGCTGCTGACGGATATACTTACTACATGGCAGTAGCTCTTCTTGATACAGTACTTGGAAAACTTGCAGAAGAAGGACAGAAAGCATACGAGATTCTTGAGACATACAAAGGTAAAGATCTCGAATACAAAGAATATGAGCCATTATACCAGTGTGCTTATGACTGCGCTTCTAAGCAGAACAAGAAAGCATTCTTCGTTACATGCGATACTTATGTAACACTGACAGATGGTACCGGTGTTGTTCATATCGCGCCTGCATTTGGTGAAGACGATGCCAAGGTTGGACGTAAGTATGACATGCCATTCGTACAGTTAGTAGACGAAAAAGGTAACATGGGAGAGACGACTCCATTTGCCGGATTATTCGTTAAGAAGGCTGACCCGGAAGTATTAAAAGACCTCGACGGACGTGGACTTCTCTACGATGCACCGAAGTTCGAGCACAGCTATCCACACTGCTGGAGATGTGATACACCACTTATCTACTACGCTCGTGAATCATGGTTCATCAAGATGACAGAAGTAAAAGATGACCTGATCGCTAACAACAACACAATCAACTGGATCCCGGAAAGTATCGGTAAAGGACGTTTCGGCGACTGGATTGAGAATGTTCAGGACTGGGGTATCAGCCGTAACCGTTACTGGGGAACTCCACTGAATATCTGGGAATGTGAGTGCGGACACCAGCATTCGATCGGAAGCATCGAAGAGCTGAAAGAAATGTCTGACAACTGCCCGGATGATATCGAACTTCACCGTCCATACATCGACGATGTAACGATCAAGTGCCCATGCTGCGGCAAACAGATGCACAGAGTACCGGAAGTTATCGACTGCTGGTTCGACAGTGGATCTATGCCATTTGCACAGCACCACTATCCATTTGAGAATAAAGAATTATTTGAAAAGCAGTTCCCTGCAGACTTCATTTCCGAGGCTGTTGACCAGACCCGTGGATGGTTCTACTCACTGCTTGCAATCTCAACACTGATCTTCAATAAAGCGCCATACAAGAACGTTATCGTACTTGGACACGTGCAGGATGAGAACGGTCAGAAGATGAGTAAGTCCAAAGGAAATGCAGTTGATCCATTCGATGCACTGGAGAAATACGGCGCAGATGCGATCCGCTGGTACTTCTATGTCAACAGTGCACCGTGGCTGCCGAACCGTTTCCACGGAAAAGCCGTTGTAGAAGGACAGAGAAAGTTCATGGGAACATTGTGGAACACATATGCGTTCTTCGTACTGTATGCAAATATCGATGATTTCGATGCAACAAAATATACATTAGACTACGACAAACTGTCTGTTATGGATAAATGGCTTCTGTCTAAGCTGAATTCAGCAATCAAGGCAGTAGACTATGATCTGTCCAACTACAAGATTCCAGAGGCTGCAAAGGCACTTCAGAGCTTCGTAGACGACATGAGTAACTGGTATGTAAGACGAAGCCGTGAACGTTTCTGGGCTAAGGGAATGGAACAGGATAAGATCAATGCTTACATGACTCTGTACACAGCACTGGTTGAAATCTGCAAGACAGCAGCTCCGATGATCCCGTTCATGACAGAAGAGATCTACCAGAACCTGGTAAGAAGCGTTGATGAAAGCGCACCGGAAAGTATCCACCTGTGTGACTTCCCTGTTGTAAATGAAGCGCATATCGATACAGAGCTGGAAGCTAACATGGACAACGTTCTGAAACTGGTTGTTATGGGACGTGCATGCAGAAATACAGCCAACATCAAGAACCGTCAGCCAATCGGACAGATGTATGTAAAAGCTGATTTCGAAGTTCCGGAATTTTACAAAGACATCGTAAAAGATGAATTAAATGTAAAGAATGTAACATTTACACAAGATGTTCGTGACTTTACTTCATATACTTTTAAACCTCAGTTAAAGACAGTCGGACCAAAATATGGTAAAATGTTAGGAGGTATTAAAGCAGCACTCGATAACCTCGAAGGAAATGCAGCAATGGATGAGTTAAATGCTACAGATGCCCTGAAGCTTGATATCAATGGACAGGAAGTGACACTGTTCCGTGAGGACCTGCTGATCGAATCCGCTCAGATGCCGGGATATGTATCTGAGAATGACAACGGAATCACAGTTGTTATGGATACAAATCTTTCCGAAGAACTTCTGGAAGAAGGATTTGTTCGTGAGATCATCAGTAAAGTACAGACCATGCGTAAGGAAGCCGGATTCGAAGTTATGGATAAGATTGCGGTAACTTACGAAGGAACAGAAAAAGCAGAGAAAGTATTTGCAGACAATGCATCTACGATCGCAGATGAGACACTGGCCCTGGAAGTTACAAAGGCAGCACTTGCCGGCTACACAAAAGAGTGGAAGATCAATGGTGAAGCCGTAACGATTGGTGTAGAGAAGAGATAATCAAAGCCCAGTTTTTAAGAAGGGAAGTAGAAAATGTATAATCCAAGATTTGAAAAAGACGTATTTAAAAGAGATGTGCGGAACAATGTGAAGACATTGTTCCGTAAGGAAGTAGAAGAGGCAACTCCACAGCAGTTGTTCCAGGCAGTTTCTTATGCTGTAAAGGAAGCCATCATCGATGACTGGCTTGCAACACAGAAACAGTATGAGAAAGACGATCCGAAGACCGTATATTACATGTCCATGGAATTCCTGCTCGGAAGAGCTCTCGGAAACAACCTGATCAACATGACGGCATATAAGGAAGTAAAAGAAGCTCTGGAAGAGATGGGAATCGACCTGAACGTGATCGAGGATCAGGAGCCGGATCCGGCACTTGGTAACGGTGGACTCGGACGTCTGGCAGCATGTTTCCTGGATTCTCTTGCAACACTGGGATATGCATCTTATGGATGCGGTATCCGTTACCGTTATGGTATGTTCAAGCAGAAGATCAGAGACGGCTATCAGGTAGAAGCACCGGATAACTGGTTAAAAGACGGCAACCCGTTCGAGCTTCGCAGACCGGAATATGCGAAAGAAGTACGTTTTGGCGGAAATATCCGTGTGGAATACGATGAGACAGGAAAGACACACTTCGTTCAGGAGAACTATGAATCTGTAATGGCGATCCCTTATGATTATCCGATCGTAGGATACGGCAACCATATCGTGAATACACTTCGTATCTGGGATGCAGAAGCGATCGTAGACTTCCAGTTAGATTCTTTTGACCGTGGAGATTATCACAAAGCCGTTGAGCAGGAGAACCTTGCGAAGAATATCGTAGAAGTGCTTTATCCAAATGATAACCACATCGCAGGAAAAGAACTGAGACTGAAACAGCAGTATTTCTTCGTATCAGCAAGTATCCAAGCTGCAATTACAAAGTTTAAAAAGAAACATGGTGATATCAGCAAACTGCCGGAGAAAGTAACATTCCAGATGAATGATACACATCCGACAGTAGCAGTAGCAGAGCTGATGCGTATTCTTCTTGATGAGGAGAATCTCGGATGGAATGAAGCATGGGATATCACAACAAAATGCTGTGCATATACGAACCATACGATCATGGCAGAAGCACTTGAGAAATGGCCGATCGACCTGTTCTCAAGACTGCTTCCGCGTATTTACCAGATCATCCAGGAAATCGACCGCCGTTTCATCGCGCAGGTAAGAGCACAGTATCCTGGTAATGAAGAAAAGGTTAAGAAGATGGCAATCCTGATGGACGGCCAGGTGAAGATGGCACACCTTGCAATCGTTGCAGGTTATTCTGTCAATGGTGTTGCAAAGCTGCATACAGAGATTCTGAAGAATCAGGAACTGAAAGACTTCTATCAGATGATGCCGGAGAAGTTCAACAACAAGACCAATGGTATCACACAGAGACGTTTCCTCATGCATGCGAACCCGCTGCTTGCTGACTGGGTAACAGAAAAGCTCGGCACAAAAGAGTGGATTACAGATTTGTCCAAGATGAGCGGATTGAAGGAATGGCTGGATGACGAAGAGGCTCTGAAAGAATTCATGACGATCAAGTTCAAGAACAAAGAACGTCTTGCAGCTTACATCAAAGAGCACAACGGTGTAGAAGTAGATCCAAGATCGATCTTCGACGTACAGGTAAAACGTCTGCACGAGTACAAACGTCAGTTACTGAACATCCTGCATGTAATGTATCTGTACAACCAGATCAAAGAACATCCGGAAATGTCCTTCTATCCTAAGACATATATCTTCGGAGCAAAGGCTTCTGCAGGATATATCCGTGCTAAAGAGATTATCAAACTGATCAACTCTGTTGCGGATGTGATCAACAATGACCGCAGCATCAACGGCAAACTGAAAGTTGTCTTCATCGAAGATTACCGCGTATCCAACGCAGAGCTTATCTTCGCGGCAGCAGACATCAGTGAGCAGATTTCTACAGCTTCCAAAGAAGCTTCCGGAACAGGTAACATGAAGTTCATGATGAACGGTGCACCGACTCTCGGAACAATGGACGGAGCAAACGTAGAGATCGTAGACGAAGTTGGAATCGACAATGCATTTATCTTCGGACTGAGTGCCGACGAAGTTATCAACTACGAGCAGAACGGCGGATATAATCCATATGACATTTACAACAATGATCCGGATATCCACAGAGTGGTAGACCAGATGGTAGACGGAACATATTCTAACGGCGATACAGAGATGTATCGTGACCTTTACAACAGCCTTCTGAATAATCAGGGGGGGTCAAGAGCAGATATGTACTTTATCTTAAAGGACTTCCGTTCTTATGCAGATGCTCAGGCTCGTGCAATGGAAGCTTACAAAGATAAAGAAAAATGGGCTAAGATGGCTCTTAAGAACACTGCTTGTTGTGGTAAATTCTCTGCCGACAGAACAATCCAGGAATATGTAGATGATATCTGGCATCTGGATCATGTTGTGATCGATGAGGATGAATTAGAATATTAAGAGAAGTTGTCAGTGGCAAGTTCTTTTGTATATGAATAATAAGAGAAGCTCTCTCATACATTGAGGTATGGGAGGGCTTTTTTATGTGGAACAGAAGGTATTATTATAGAGAAAAAATAAAAAAGGCAGCTTGCTGGGCGCTTATCATAATATTATTGCCGTATATTGTAACCGTATTTGTAAATGGTCCAAAGATTGTAACTGCATCGAAAGTGGATGAGATGACAATAGATGTAAAGGGCGGTGGGAAGATGCCGGTGGAAAAATATTGCATTGGAATATTGGCGAGGGACATGCCGGCAGAATATGAAGAAGAAGCATTGAAGGCCCAGGCAATCCTGGTGCGGACAGAAGTCTACCGGGCAATCCGGGATGCGGGGGAAGGACAGAAGCTTGAGAAAGAATTCTGGACCGAGAAACAGATGAAGTCGGCGTGGGGGATGCGATATGCAGAAAATTACCGCAAGTTAAAAAATGCGCTGGAATCCACGGCAGGACAAGTGCTATTCTATGAAGACGGTCTGGCGATGACACCATTTTTTAATCTGAGTAATGGATATACCAGGGATGCGAAAGAGGTTCTTGGAAAGGAGGAGTATCCTTATCTGAAGATTGTGGAATGCCCGGAGGATGTGAATGCAGAAGATGAGATACAGACGGTTGTATTGGGAGAAAAAGATATAGGGACGATGGATGTGGAGGTAGTGGAAACAGATTCTGTAGGATATGTATTAAAGATCCGTGTGGGAGATAATACCATCAGCGGGGAAGAATTCCGAAATAAATATAACCTGGCATCCAGCTGTTTTACCCTGCAGCGTTATAACGGCAAATTGCGGGTGACAACAAGAGGAACCGGACATGGGATCGGAATGAGCCAGTATACGGCAAATGAGATGGCAAAGAAGAAAAAAAGCTATAAAAATATTTTAAAATATTTTTTTAATGGAACGGAGATAAAAGAAGTGACAGAAATCGTAAAAGGTGTATAACTATATCACAATCTGGCAAAAATATGGTCAGAGGTGGTGATGAAATGAATAAAAATCAGAAACCGTCAATGTCAAAACGGCGTGCTACCGTAGCAGCAGTATTATGTTTTGTGGCAGCGATTGCAATAGCAGGAACATATACATTTAATGATTACAGAAAAACGCAGAAAAATGAATTGGCGAAGGCGGAAGAAAAGGCGAAACAAGACAGCGAAGCGGCAAAAGAAACCGGAACATCCAAGATTAAAAACGAAGATATGACAAGTGATACGGATGAAAGTGACAGTAACGGAACCGGGAAAGACGGAACAACAACGGGCTCTGGGACAACAGATTCCGGGACAACAGATTCCGGGACAACCGGAACTTCAGGATCCGAAGGAACCGGAACATCCGGATCATCAGGTCATACCGGAACCCAGGCAACGGCAGGAAAAAGTCACAATATCAACTTTACGGAAGACAGTTACATCCTGTGGCCGGTGAACGGAGCTGTGATCATGAGCTACAGTATGGATAAGACAGTATATTTCCAGACGCTGGATCAGTACAAGTATAATCCGGCTGTGATCATCGAAGGCGCAGAAGGCGACCAGGTACTCTGCGGTGCGCCCGGAATCGTCAAGTCGATCGATGTCAGTGCACAGACCGGAACAACGGTTAACGTAGATATCGGAAATGGATATGAGCTGTTATATGGACAGTTGAAAGAAGTCCCGGTGAAAGTTGGGGATTATGTGGAAGCAAAGAGTGTGCTTGGTTATGTGAGTCAGCCGACAAAGTATTACAGCAAAGAAGGCTGTAATGTGTATTTTGAGATGCGAAAAGACGGACAGCCGGTGAATCCGGTGGAGTATACGGCGGATCAGGATTAACAGAAAGGGACCGGAGATTCTTAAGAAATTTTCCGGTCTTTTTTAGCGTTCTGCCGATATCAAAGTATGCGGAAAAATCTATGAACAGGGGATAAAATTGACTTTCCGTGGGATAATGGATAAAATAAAGTGGATTATTACAGGAAAAATCGGACCGATTGTGGATAAGTGGGGACAACTACATGAATTATACATACATCGTAAAGTGTGCGGACAGCACGTTATACACAGGGTGGACAAATGATCTGGATAAGCGGATAAAAGCACATAACAGTGGAAAAGGCGCAAAGTATACAAAGACCAGAAGACCGGTGAAGCTTGTGTATTATGAAGAGCATGAGACAAAAAATGAGGCAATGAGCCGGGAATATGCGATCAAGCATTTGACCAGGAAAGAAAAAGAGATATTGATCAAGGGTAATGGAAACTTATGCGGAAGCTGGATGGTAAAGGGAGATATGATTAAAGCCGGTGAATTTGAGAAGATTAAGAAACTTACACGGGAAGCAAAAGAACTGGCAGAATAAATGAAAAAAGAGCTCACATCAAGTCGGGAGAGATATTATTTAATATCCCGTGTGTGATGCGGGCTCTTTTTTATCGCCATGTGTTCGAAAGAAGCTGCTAAAGTATGCAAGAGATGTTGCCGGCAGCAAGTTCTCTGTATACCGGAAATATAAGGATAAATGGATATTACTTAAAGTACAAATGCATACATCACTACGAAGTGGCAGGCACTTCCGGCCATTACAAACAGATGAAAGATCTCATGGCTTCCGAAATATTTGTGCTTATTGTTAAAGATTGGAAGCTTCAAAGCATAGATCACGCCGCCAACGGTGTAGATGATACCACCGGCCAGCAGCCATCCGAAAGCTGCCGGGCTTAAGGAATTCAGTAACTGTGTAAATGCCAGGACACAGGTCCAGCCCATGCCGATATAGAGCACGGAAGAAACCCATTTCGGACAGAATACCCAGAATGCTTTGATCAGGATTCCGGCAATGGCAAATGCCCATACGATTGCCAGAAGGATGAGTCCGGTTCTGCCGCCAAGTACCAGCAGACAGATCGGAGTGTAACTTCCGGCAATGAGTACGCTGATCATCATGTGGTCGATTTTTTTAAGGATTGTATTTACTTTTCTGGATTTATCGAATGTATGGTAAGTTGTGCTTGCGGCGTACAGTAAGATCAGGCTTGCCGCATATACAGCAATTGCGATAATGTAAATTTTACTCGGTTCGCGCGCCGCTTTTAAAAGCAATGGAATTGCTGCGAAGATTGCCATCAACATTCCGATAAAATGTGTGATCGCGCTTCCCGGATCTTTAATGTGTTCTTTTAACTGCTCTGCCATAATCATGCACCTCCTGAATGTCGAAAATATGACATGTAGTTTTTAATACTACGTTTGCTATATGTGTATATTATACCCGAAACTGAAAAAAATCAAGTAGAAAAACAAAAATATTTTTAAAATCAAAGTATTATATAAACTGGCCTGTGCGAAAATAGAACAACTGGCTGTATGGACACATCCACTTTCGTGATAATATATTCTGCGGTATTAAATTATGGCAGATGAGAGATTCATCTGTTATACACACGATGGAAGTGTGCAGGAAGGGAGAGTACAATGAGTACAAATATAACAGCAGGCAGGACAATGAATGATAATAAAGTAAAGAACCTTGTGATCACGGCATTCTTTACCGCAATTACATTTCTTGGAATTCAGTCGTTTAGGATTCCACTTCCGGCAGCAGTCGGAACACCATTTCTCCATTTTGGACATATATTTGTCGTAATGGGACTATTACTTCAGGGTGGCAAGAGAGGAGCTGTATCAGGGACACTTGGACTTACAATCTTTGATATGCTGAATGGTTACATGCAGGATGCGCCGAAGACATTTGTGGAGACAGCAGTAAAATGTCTGATCGTCGGAGCACTTTTCATGATGCTTAAGAAGAAAGCAGACGGAGACAAGAAGAAAGAATACGGAGCAGCAGTTGTCTGCGCATTTATCTATGGATGTATCAACGTAATCATGGAATTTACTATGAGCACGATCGCAATGATGATGGTAGGAAGTGGATTTGCAGCAGCTGCAGTGGCAGCATTCACATCACTTCCGGCGACTGTGATCAATGCAGTATTTATGGTGATCGCAATTGCGATTCTGTATCAGCCGGTGAAAAAGATCTATGTGCGCATGGCATAGAAGGGGATATCACAGACTTTTTCCTTTGGAAATTGGCAGATACTTATGAAGTATGGTGATATAAAAAGGCAGATATACCTTAAGTGGTGTATCTGCCTTTTGCGATTCTGAATCATTATTTCATCCGGAAGATATCGGAATAAAAATTCTTGTTATATCAGATCGTTCCTATCCAAAATATCTCTTAAGAAGTCCTTCGAATGCTCTTCCGTGACGTGCCTCATCTCTTGCCATCTCATGAACTGTGTCATGGATTGCATCCAGGTTAGCAGCTTTTGCACGTTTTGCAAGGTCGAACTTACCAGCTGTAGCGCCGTTCTCAGCGTCTACACGCATCTCAAGGTTCTTCTTTGTGCTGTCTGTAACAACTTCGCCAAGAAGTTCTGCGAATTTAGCAGCGTGCTCAGCTTCTTCCCATGCAGCTTTTTCATAGTATAATCCAACTTCAGGATATCCTTCTCTGTGAGCAACTCTTGCCATTGCAAGATACATTCCAACCTCTGAACATTCTCCTTCGAAGTTAGCTCTTAAGTCAGCTAAGATGTCTTCGCTTACACCTTTTGCCACACCTACAACGTGCTCAGCAGCCCATTCTCTTTCACCTGTCTGCTCTTTGAACTTGTCAGCGCCTACGCCACATACTGGACATTTCTCCGGTGCAGCTTCTCCTTCATAAACATATCCGCATACTGTACATACAAATTTTTTCATAGTGTTGTTCTCCTTTTCTTTTATAATAATTTTTTTGTTATTGATTGATAAGAGAGTAGTTATAATCTCTTAAGTTGCACTAAATTAATATTGGTAATTGTTACTGGTATTAATTTAGCATAATCTTATGTGTTTGTCAATTAGTTTTTGATAAATTTTATTATTTATTCTCGTTTAATTTTTTGGCACATTCGCCACAGAGACCGTGGAAAAGTGTAGTGTGTGATTCGATGATTCCATCGAAACATTTATTCGCATCTTCATTAATCTTCTGGATATAGGAATCATCCATTTCCAGATCGAATACATTTCCGCAATTGGTGCATACTACATGATAATGAGGTTCGCAGCGTCCATCAAAACGATCGCCGCCATCCGGTGTCGGAATCCGAAGCGCTTCTCCGATATCTGCAAGCAGGTTCAGGTTGCGGTATACGGTTCCGAGGCTGATATTAGGAAATTCTTTTTTAATATGAAGATATACGGTATCAGCAGTCGGATGAGAAGTCGTGTGCATCAGGTAATCTTTTATAGAGGCCCTTTGCTTACTATATTTTAAACCGGCCATAAATCCTCCCTTCAATAATGATAATAATTACTATAATTGATATATCTTTAGTATAATTCGGATGATATATTTTGTCAATATAAAAGAATGAATGTAACAAAATGTAACAAATAATAAATATAAATCGAATATTAAATGTATTATAATCAAAGAAAACCTTGACAAAACGTGTTGTAATGTTATAATAACAAACGTAACATATGTAACAATTCTGTAACAATTACAAAAGATAAGAAAACATAAAGGAGGGAGTTTATGGATTCTATTCTTAAAAAAGGATTGTTCCTGGTTACTGTGACAGGAGCCATAACGGCGTTTCCGATTATGGCGCAGGCTGCAGATATAGATGATACGCAGGATATGCCGACAGCAGGAATTGAGCAGGTACTTGGAGAATGTTACACGTCAGAGAAGACAATTTCGGTAAAGGATTACCTTGTACCGACACAAAAGGGAGAGTATTTAGATATGGCATTCGCCAATGTACAGTCATTTCTTTATATAAGAAGTGAACCGACGACAGAAAGCGAATGGGTCGGAAAATTATATCCGGATTACGCGGCAAAAATCATAGGCCCGGTAGGAGAATGGACGAAAGTGCAGTCGGGTAATGTCACCGGATATGTATATTCCGAGTATATAACAGTAGGAAATGAAGCACAGAAAAAAGCAGAAGAACTTGTGCAGAAGAAGGATACGGAAAATGCTAAGGAAGCATTTACGTATGCAGAATCAAAAGAAGAAGAGGCCGCAAGGCTTCAAAAAGAGGCAGAACAAAAAGCCGAGGAGGAGAAAAAGGCAGCAGAAGAAGCGGCCAAACAACAGGAAGAACAACAGACGCAGGCGGCACAGACCGGACAGGCTATTGTAGATTATGCATGCCAGTTTATCGGTAATCCGTATGTATGGGGAGGTACAAGCCTGACAAACGGAGCGGATTGTTCGGGATTCGTACAGTCGGTATTTGCACACTTTGGAATTTCTCTTCCGCGTACGACGTGGGATATGGAGAATGTAGGAACTGCGGTAAGTTACGATCAGGCTGTTGCGGGAGACATTATTCTATATGACGGACATGTTGGAATTTATATGGGAAATGGGCAGATCGTAAATGCAATTAACAGTGCAAAAGGGATAGGAATTTTGCCGGCAACATATACGAATATTGTTACGGTGAGACGACTGGTATAACAGAAACGGACGGGAGATTTTAAAATATTTTTGCGAATCTTTCGTCCCTTTTTTGTTATCCACACTATCCACATAAATTTAGAGTTATCCACAATGTACAAAATCCACAAAAATCGACACTTTTCATCGAACGTAAAAAATATTAAAAAATATGGTGGAAAAAGTTATCCACACAAAAAAACAGGAAAAATGTAGAAAAATGGGGATTTCCACAAAGTTATCCACGTTATCCACACCCAAAGTGGGAAAAACGGGGGATTACTCGGGGATAGAAAAAGAACGAACGTTTTGTAGACTTGTTATAAAAATGACGTTTTGTCGAAAAAAAAAGGAATTCGTATTGACTTTTAAGTAGTCAAATATTAGGAATAAATTTGCAGAAAATGTTTACACAATGGTAAAAAGCTACTATAATGGAAACACTGAAATAAAAAGGAGGCGATAAGATGGCACAGATTACAAAAGACATGACATTTGGTGAGCTGCTTTCCAAATACTATTCTACATGTCCAAAGCTTGTTGACGATCTGATGGAAGCAGGAATGGGTTGCATCGGATGCCCACATTCTCAGATGGAATCTATCGAAGAAGGCGCTATGGGACATGGAATCGATCCAGACCTTTTAGTTGCAAAGTTAAATGCAACACTGGAAGCAAGCCAGGCATAATATAAAATGAGTATAAAAAAGCTCTACGGGGAATTATCCCGTAGAGCCTTTTTAGTATACCAGAGTATGCAGATTAAATATTCGCAAGCTGCTGAACCGCATTCCCGGAAAGGAATGTCTCACAGTGCTCTTCTAAAAATGCAAATGTTGCACCGGATGCACTTTCTAATGCACCGTATTCGGATAACATATTACAGATACGGTTAAAATCTGCGGTGGAATGGTCTGACTGTGCAAGTGCCAGCAGATACATCTCTTCCTGATCATCTTTGTATAATGTATTGGAACCGTGGTACATCGGAGCCAGCAGATGAGCGGCCTTCAGTACATTCTCCATTACAGGGAAAGAAAAGAGCCGGATATTGTTACCGGAATCCTTCTTATCTGTATTATCATCTGAAGTCTCAGAAGCTGCTTTTGCAGTCTGTGCTGCCTGTGTTTCAAAAGATTCCTGAACCTTTCCGAGCAGATCAAGTAAACCTTCTGCTCCTTCCAGCTTGCCTGGAGTATTCTTCTTCTTGGCGTCAGCTATGGAAGAAGGTGCAAATTTTGAAAATCTAGTATCGAGTTCTTCTGGGTCCTCGACTTTCGTAATTATCAGCACGATCGAATCTGCAGAAGGGATAGCCTCGATCATAAGAGGAATATCTTCTGCTTCAAAACCAAATTCGAAGGCTGCCTGTTGCATCATATCGCGGAAAAGTGATTTGGCTTTCTCGGTTCCGTATGCCAGTTCACTGAGCTGTAACTGACGGTCAGCAAGATCGGCACGTGTCAGAGTACAACGGATCTGGTTGTCACTGATTTTTTCAATCTTCATAATCATCACTTCCTTCTAAAATAGTATATCATACAAAATGTTGGATGTTCAATAAATTTAATATAAACAAAGTGGAATATAAAAATAAAAAAGACTTGATTCTTCAAAATGAATCGGATATAATGGCCCTACTGGAAGATAGTTTTCCCTGATAACTGTGTTATTAGAACATCAGGAAAAGAATTTCCTGAATTTTATTTCAATTCCACATTCCGGGTGGAATGAATCTATCAATGACAAATCAGATTAATTACAGCCGTTTCAGGCAGATATTTCACGTTAACAATTTATTTTTACAATTACATAATTGCCGGAACTGTTTTCCAGTTATATTTATCAGTTGCTGCATAGAAGGACAGTATTGTATCACAAGCATCTCCCTGACCGTAAAATATGCGTGACAACCACGGTTATCATCCGGTAAAGAGGAGGAAGCAGTATGGGGGAGAAAGAAGAGATGAAAGAGATGTTTCAGGAACTGACTGGTTTTGAAAAGAAAAATATAAGCCTCAGGATCAATGGGGTACCGGCCAGTCCTATGCAGATCGTACAGGCGCATACAATGTGTGAACACCAGTCCTATATGAGGGATTATGTGCTGAATGACAAAGGCGATGTGAAAGAAGTGTGGTTCCAGAATATAACAATTTAATGGAAGAAAATATGTAAATACCCCGCAGATCAGAACGAAAGTTTTGATGAAAATGTCGAAATATAATGACGTGTATCTAACGTTTTGCTATAATGTCTTCTGTAGGAGGTGCAGCATGGAAGACAGAGGAAGAAATAGCCGCACATATAATAACAGAAAAAAAACAAGTGCAAGACCATCCGGAAGACCGGCTTCGCAGAGCAGAAACAGAAGGACATCCGGACAGACGCCTGGAAGAAGACCGACAGGTAGGAGAAGTTCTGCGGACAGAACGCGCATGAGAAGAAGACGACAGAGAAACCGCATGATCCAGCTTGTCCTGTTAATAATATTAGTAATTGCAGCAATAGCAGGGATTGTTATATGGAAACGATACAGCCCGTCAAAAGAGCAATATGATATGAAGAAATATTATGGAATTGAAAAAGACGGACAGCTTGGAATCACTGTAGATAACAAGGTCGTAGAGGCCAAGGGTAAATTGTCGGACGGAAAGGCTTATGTTGCGTATGATGTCGTAAGAGATTACATTAACAGCCGTTTTTACTGGGATTCGAATGAGAATGTACTGTTGTATATGCTTCCGAAGGATATGATATCGGTAGATGTGGGCAGCAAGGATTATTCGGTATCCAGAGAGAAAAAGAGCGAAGATTACGTCATTTTAAAAACAGAAGGAAACACAGCATATATCGCGTTGGATTTTGTCCAGCAGTACACCAATATTGATTATGAAATGTCAAGTAATCCGGATCATGTAATGATCAGAACCAAATGGGGCAAAACGGATGTGGCAACTGTAAAGAAGAATACACAGGTGCGTTATCAGGGTGGAGTAAAGAGCCCTGTACTGGCAGAACTCAAGAAAAAAGATGAAGTAACAATCATCGAAAGTGAAGAAAACTGGAAGAAGATCCGCACAAAAGAAGGTGTGATCGGATATGTTAAGAACAATACTCTGAAGAATGAAGAGAAGAAGAACATTACAAGAAAATTCGATGAGCAGAACTATTCAAGCATTTCAAAGGATTACACCATTAATATGGCATGGCATAATGTAACAAATCAGGATGCTAATAAGGGAGTGGCACAGAAGATCGCACAGACCAAAGGTCTTACGACACTGGCACCGACATGGGTGCATGTGGCAGATACCAGCGGCAATATTACATCTATTGCATCATCTGATTATGTAAGTTATGCACATCAGCAGAATATCGAAGTGTGGATGACCGTCAGAGACTTTGACGGAGGAATCAGTTCAGAACAGGAATCTTACGAATTGCTTAGTTATACATCAAGACGTGAAACGCTGATCACACAGCTGATCGCTGAAGCGTTGCGTGTTGGGGTAGACGGTATTAATGTAGATTTCGAGAAGATATCTGATAAATGCGGAGAACATTATATAGAATTCATTCGTGAATTATCGGTGAAGTGCAGACAGAATGGTCTGGTATTATCGGTGGACAATTATGTTCCGAAGAGTTTTAATACGCAGTATGACCGTAAGGAGCAGGGAATTGTAGCAGATTATGTAGTGATCATGGGCTATGATGAATATTATGCGGGTTCCCCTGAGGCAGGACCGGTATCCTCATATAATTATGTAAAAGAAGGTATTGAGGAGACATTAAAAGAAGTTCCGGCTAAAAAAGTTATCAGTGGAATTCCGTTCTTTACACGTCTGTGGAAAGAAACACCGAAGACAGAAGAAGAGCTGGCAAGTGAAAAGGGAACAGATGCGGCAGAGTATTCTGTCAATGTAGAAAGTGTGGCATATGGTATGGATAATGCCCAGGCGCAGATTAAGCAGGCTGGGGTTGAGACAACATGGGACAAGAAGGCCGGACAGAATTATGCAACATGGGAAGCAGACGGAGCAAAATACGAGATCTGGCTGGAAGATGCCAAATCCATCGAACCAAAACTTAAGCTCATGCAGAAGTATAAGCTTGCAGGTACCGCTGAGTGGTCTTTGGGACAGGAAAGCACGGATATCTGGAATCTGATTCAAAAATATGTAAATTAATCAAAACTAAATAACAGATAAAATACCTCTTGCAGTCATATAGTAGAATATATGAATTGCAGGAGGTATTTTTATTTGCGAAAAAAAATAGAACTGGCAGTACTGTTACTTTTTCTGGCGGTACTTGTGCTGCTCAGTAAGAATCTGCAAAAACTTGTATCCAGTGGAAATGTAACAGCGAAAAATAAGATAATCGTTCTTGACAGCGGGCACGGCGGGGATGATCCGGGAAAGATCGGTGTGAATCAGGCAAAAGAAAAGGATGTCAATCTTGAGATCGCCAGAAAAATTAAAAAAAGACTGGAGAAAAAAGGCTGGGAAGTTGTAATGACAAGAGAAAAAGATGAGATGCTCGGCGATCCACAGGCCGGAAATAAAAAGATCCATGATATGAAAGCAAGAGTAGAGATCATCAATAAAACAATGCCGCAGGCAGCGGTAAGTATACACCAGAACAGTTATCAGGATGAACAGATACGGGGTGCACAGGTCTTTTATTATTCTCATTCGGAAGAAGGAAAGAGAATGGCGGAGCAGATGCAAAAAGCCCTTCTTACAGTGGATGAGACGAATACAAGACAGGCAAAAGCAAATGATACATACTATCTGCTCAAACGTACGGAAGTACCGACGATTATCGTTGAGTGTGGCTTCTTAAGTAATCCGGAAGAGGCCGCGAAGCTGACCGATACGAAGTATCAGAAGAAGATGGCAGATGCAATTACGAAAGGAATCATTGCTTGTGTGGAAAACTAGAGTGTAGTATAATGAAAATCATGAAAACAATAATAGAGAAAATAGATAAAAATCAAAAAAATACAGATATTATAAGAGAAGCAGGACGGATCTTAAAAGAAGGAGGTCTGGTTGCATTTCCCACAGAGACTGTATATGGTCTGGGAGCCGATGCATTGAATGAAGATGCGGCAAAGAAGATATATGCCGCAAAAGGAAGACCGTCCGATAACCCTTTGATCATCCATATCACGAATATGAAAGCACTGGATAAAATTGTCTCAGAAGTTCCGGAGAAAGCTGTTAAAGTTGCAGAAAAATACTGGCCGGGACCGCTTACAATGATCTTTAATAAGAGTGATATTGTGCCGTATGGAACGACGGGAGGTCTTGATACGGTTGCTGTCAGAATGCCGGTAGATGAGATCGCAAGAGAAGTAATAGATGCGGGTGGCGGTTATATCGCCGCACCAAGTGCCAATACATCGGGAAGACCAAGCCCGACGACTGCACAGCATGTGGCAGAGGATCTGACAGGCAGAGTGGATATGATCGTAGACGGTGGTGCTGTGGAGATTGGCGTGGAATCAACGATACTGGATGTGACAGTAGAGCCGCCGATGATCTTAAGACCCGGAGCGATCACAAAAGAAATGTTCGAAGAAGTAATCGGGGAGGTTACAGTTGACCGGACACTGATCAGACCGGACAGCAAACAGGTGCCGAAAGCACCGGGAATGAAGTACCGTCATTATGCACCAAAAGCAGATCTGACGATCATAGAAGGACCGCTTGAAAAAGTAGTAAAAGAGATTAATAAGCGCGCAAAGGAAAAATCCGAAGCAGGCTATAAGGTAGGAGTGATCGGAACAGAAGAAACCGTAGCTGATTACAAATCCGGTGATGTAAAATGTATCGGAACAAGAGCCGATGAGTCTACGATTGCTGCGAATCTGTTCCGGATATTAAGAGAGTTTGATGACGACCAGGTAGATTATATCTACAGTGAGTCGTTTGATACTGCGGGAATCGGAAGTGCGATCATGAACCGTCTTCTGAAGGCTGCAGGACATCATATAGAAAAATTGGTATGATACATTGCACAACAAGGAGGAGAACAATGTCGAAAGTACAGGTTATGGATCATCCGCTGATTCAGCACAAAATCAACTACATCCGCAATGAGGAAGTAGGATCAAAAGAATTCAGAGAAATCGTTGGGGAGATCGCATCATTGATGTGTTATGAAGCAACAAGAGATCTGAAGATGGAAGATGTTAAGATAAAAACACCAATCTGCGAGATGACAGGTAAGCAGTTAAGTGGTAAGAAACTGGCTGTAGTTCCGATCTTAAGAGCAGGCCTTGGAATGGTAGATGGAATGTTAAATATGATCCCATCTGCAAAGGTTGGACATATCGGTCTTTACAGAGATCCGCAGACATACGAACCGGTGGAATATTACTGCAAACTGCCATCTGACTGTGATGAAAGAGAAGTATTTGTCGTAGATCCAATGCTGGCAACCGGTGGATCATGTATAGCAGCACTTCAGATGCTGAAAGATAAAGGTGTAAAGCATCTGCGCTTTATGTGTATCATTGCAGCACCGGAAGGTGTAAAACATCTGCAGGAAGCACATCCGGATGTAGATGTATATATCGGTGCACTGGACGATCATTTGAATGAACATAAATATATCGTTCCGGGACTTGGTGACGCAGGAGACCGTATTTTCGGAACAAAATAGTGACGAGGAGAAACATATGGGAGATAAAAGAAAGGATTATATAAGCTGGGATGAATATTTCATGGGAGTTGCCAAACTTTCGGGAATGCGTTCTAAAGATCCAAATACGCAGGTTGGATGTTGTATAGTCAGTCAGGATAATAAGATTCTGTCAATGGGATATAATGGTCTGCCGACAGGCTGCTCGGACGATGTATTTCCATGGGGAAGAGAAGGGGACGATCCTTTGGAGACCAAATATGTATATACGGTTCACAGTGAGCTGAATGCGATCCTGAATTACCGGGGCGGCAGTCTTGAAGGAGCTAAATTATATGTATCCTTATTCCCATGCAATGAATGTGCCAAAGCAATCATTCAAAGCGGGATTAAAGAGGTTATCTATGATTGTAATAAATACGAGGGTACAGCTGCGGTAATGGCTTCCATGAAGATGTTTGATGCGGCAGGAGTAAACTATCATAAGTATCACCGCACGGACAGGGAAATTAAGATTTCGTTATAAGATATGAAAAACAGGTTTGGAAAAGGAATTCCGGACCTGTTTTTTTGTATCGCCATGCGTTCGGAAGAAACTGCCGGTGGCGGGTTCTGTAGATACCAAAGTATATAAAAGAGTGGAATAAAGTATGGATAAAAGGACATATAATTAAAAAAAGTAAAAAGAAATAAGAACAATTATGAAGAAATGGGGAACAAAAATTGCAGTAAATTTCCTGGTTCGAGGAATTGTCAGCTTCGCAATTATATTTTTTGTAAACGGATTTCTTGACGGACAGGGGATTTCTGCGTGTGTGGGAATGAATCCTGTCACATTTTTGACATCGGGAATCCTTGGATTTCCTGGGGTTGCCATGCTTTACGGTATAACTTTCTATCAAATTATGTGAACATTGCACAAAGATTAAAAATTTTTAAAAATACCATAGACAAATATAAATTATCAGGTATATAATCAGCCTACAAGTTACGAAGTAGCTTGTATCTGATTTGTAGTTCTAATTGTTAGATTCAAAAGATTCAATGAATTCAGTGCCATATCGGCAAGACGTTTCAGACATTTTTATAATGTATTGAAGGAGGGATAGTATGTGGTAAGCAGAAATCTGGTAATTTGCGACCAGGAAGAGAGATATGCGGCGGCGCTTGCACATTTTTTTATGAAGACCAAGGAATTGGCGCTTGGAGTGCAGGTGTGTAACAGTGTTGCGCAGGCCCTGAGACTGCAGGAGGAATCACCGATTGATATTCTTCTGATCGGCAGCGGTTATCCACAGGAAGAGCGGCAAAAAGTACGGGCAGAAAGTGTGTTTGTTCTGACACAATCGGAAGACGTGGCACATGAGACGCATGAGAAACTTATTAATAAATATCAGTCCGGAGAGGCCATCTTAAGAGATGTGATCGAACAGTGCCAGGAGTCGGTAGAACCGGGGAATTTCTTTCTTGGCACGGTGAAGAAAGAAAAGGTTCGGATCATCGGAATATTTTCCCCTGTTCATCGAAGCAGGAAGACCGGATATGCATTGAGACTGGGGAAAGATCTGGCCAAAACATATAATGTATTGTATCTGAATCTCGAGATGTATGGAGGTATCGGCGGTCATTTTCCTGAGATTGGACAGACAGTCGCAGATGCACTCTATTATTCGAGACAGGAAAAGAAGCATTTAAGAGCAGCACTTGCGGGTATGGTAAAGCATATGGGGCTGCTTGACTATCTTCTGCCAATGAGGATGTCGGAAGATCTGAAGGCAGTAAAGATAGAAGAATGGATGAGATTCATAGAGCAGATTGCCAGCCAGAGCATATATGAAGTGCTGATATTGGATATCGATGAAGGAATCCGGGGTGTATATGAACTTCTGAGGATGTGTACAGAGATACATGTAGCAGTAATAAAAGAGGAGGTGGCGCAGGCAAAGATGTTCCAGTTTGAAGAGGAGTTACATCTGATGGGATACGATGATGTCAGACATAAGATGATAAAAAAAGAACTGGAAGGATGATAAAGAATGATAGAAGCAGAGCAGCTCCATGCAAGAATCCTGGCCAGATTAGATATGACAAGGGACATGGAGGATGAAGAGCTGACAGAATTGATCTATGAAGTACTTCAGGAAGTCTCACAGGAAGAATATCTGCCGCTTGATCAGAAGACAATGCTTGGAAAAGAACTTTTCAATGCATTCCGGAAACTGGATCTGTTGCAGGAATTTCTGGAAGATGATGATATTACAGAGATTATGATCAATGGAACACAAAATATTTTTATTGAAAAGGCAGGGAGGATATCCCAGTCAGATAAAAGATTCTTGTCAGCGGACAAGCTGGAAGATGTGATCCAGCAGATCGTGGCAGGATCTAACAGACTGGTAAATGAGGCATCACCGATAGTGGATGCCAGACTTGCGGACGGATCTCGTGTAAATGTTGTGCTGCCACCGGTAGCGCTGAACGGACCGATCGTTACAATCCGAAAATTTGCAAAAGAAGTAATTACAATGAATAAACTGATGGAATGGCAGTCAATCAATTCAGAAGTATCGGGATTTCTGGCTTCATTAGTAGCCGCCGGATACAATATATTCATCAGTGGTGGAACCGGATCCGGGAAAACCACATTCTTAAATGCATTATCGCAGTACATTCCAAAAAATGAACGCATCATCACAATTGAAGACAATGCAGAATTGCAGATTCAGAATATAAAGAATCTTGTAAGACTGGAGGCAAGGAACGCGAACGTAGAAGGAACCGGGGAGGTTACGATCAGAGATCTGATCAAATCGGCGCTTCGTATGAGGCCGGACCGTATCATCGTAGGAGAAGTGCGCTCGGCGGAAGCAATTGATATGCTTCAGGCACTTAATACAGGACACGACGGAAGTCTCAGTACGGGGCATGCGAACAGTCCGAAGGACATGATAAGCCGTCTGGAAACTATGGTACTGATGGGAATGGACCTTCCCCTCCCTGCAATTGAGCGTCAGATCGCGTCAGGACTAGATATCATTGTACATCTTGGAAGGCTTCGGGATAAAAGCAGGAAGGTGCTGGAAGTAACAGAGGTATTAGGATATTGGGATGGACAGATCCATTTGCAGACGATTTACCGGTATGAAGAGATTCGTAAGGAGGATGAAAATGTAACAGAAAATGAAAAAAAGGATCAGGAAAATAAAGTCCATGGAGAATGGAAAAAAGTTGCGGAACTTTTTCACCGTGAAAAACTTGTGGCAGCAGGATATTACATTTAAAGAACGCACAAAAGCAGGGATGAAGACGGCCGGAATGATCGGCATTACAGCCTGGCTTTATTATCGCAGAGTGTGGGCCGTTATTTTTTTGATACTGCCGGGAATCTGGCTGTACAGGGAATTCCTGGAAGAAGAAAGTAAAAAGAAGGAACAGGAATTTCAAAAACAGTTCCGGGAGATGATACAGACACTGTCGTCGGCGCTTAATACAGGATATTCGGTGGAAAATGCATTTTATGAAACGCAAAAAGAACTTAAGATACAATATCCTGAAGAAGCGAGGATTTCCAGAGAATTACTTCTCATTACAAGGAAATTAAGAATGCATATTCCGGTTGAACAGGTCCTGGAAGAATTTGCAGAGAGGGTTCCGTCAGAGGATGTAAAAAGCTTTGTGACAGTATTTGTAACAGCGAAGAAAAGTGGCGGGGATATGATCGGGATTATCCGTAATACAACCAGTCAGATCGGCGATAAGATAGAGGTAAAAAGAGAGATTGATACACTACTTGCCGCAAAGAAATATGAATTTCAGATCATGTCGATGGTTCCGTATGGGATTATTGCTTATATGTCACTTAGTTTTTCTGATTTCATGGAAGAATTGTATGGGAATGTAACAGGAATAGGGGTGATGACGCTATGTCTCGGAATCTACGTGGGCGCTTATTATCTTGGAGTAAGGCTTCTGAGAATCGACGTATAGTGAAGGCAGCAGGCCTGATCATTGCTTTGGGGATATTAGTGACGGGAGCGGATATAGCATGTTCCCGGATACAGATGACACCATCCATAGAGAGAAATGACTACGGAAAAGGGAAAAAAGTGGAAGAACTGGATGTGGAGATCGGAAATAAAAAGAAAAAGGTCCGGACTTCGGTAGAGGTATCAGAGCGACAGTATTCTGCGAAGGAGGTACAGGAATTATTCTCAAGAATCATCAGGAAAATGGACAGGCTGATATTGGCCGGTAATGAGACATTGGATCGTGTGGATGAGGACCTGGAGTTGGTCACAGATATCCCGGGGGAGCCTGTGAAGGTCTCCTGGGAACTGGACCGGTATGACGTAATGGATATCCAGGGCAAACTTAAGGAGCAGAATATCTCTGAAAAAGGAGTTCTTGTAAAACTGAATGCAGTCCTTACCTATACGGCAAACGAAAAAGAGCAGGCTTCTTATCAGTGCGTGGCATGTGTATATCCGAAAAAATTAAGCGGAGAAGAAAGCAGAAAAAAGGACGTTGAAGAGGCAATAAAAAAAGCAGATACAGCAACAAAAGAAAAGAAAAAACTAATTCTGCCAGAGATGCTGGACACAAATGAACTCAGATATTATCAGGCCTTTAATGAACGCGGACCGGTTATAACGGTAATGGGAATGATGATAGGGATACTTCTGTATGCATTACAAAAACAGAATATCCGAAAGGCAGAAGAAGAAAGAAAAAAGCAGATGATCGAAGATTATCCGGAAGTCATCAGCAAACTGACATTGTATCTTGGTGCAGGAATGACGGTAAAGAAAGCATGGAGAAAGATAACCGAAGGATACATGAAGGAAAAAGAAGACGAAAATGAAAGATACGTATATGAAGAAATGAGACAGACCTGCCATGAAATGGACAGCGGCGTAACAGAAGCTGAAGGCTATGAAAATTTTGGAAGACGATGTGATCTGCAGATTTATGTAAGGCTTGGAGCACTATTGTCACAAAATTTAAGAAAAGGAACGAAGGGATTATCAGAACTTTTAAAGCTGGAATCCATACAGGCTTTTGAAGAACGGAAGGCGCGGGCGAAAAGACTGGGTGAAGAAGCAGGAACGAAGCTGCTTTTGCCAATGTTTCTGATGCTGGCGGTGGTATTGATCATTGTTATAGTCCCGGCTTTTTTGACCATGCAGATATAAAGGATAAGAAAGGAAGAGATGTTATGTGGAGAATACGATATGCATTACAGGTATTAAAAGATGACAGGGGAATCGGAGTAGTGGAAGTGATATTGATCCTGGTGGTTCTCATTGGGCTTGTTATCATCTTCAAATCCCAGCTTACCAGTCTGGTGCAGACAATCTTTGAAAAAATCACCAGTGAAAGTTCAGGAATTTAAGTTATTATGCATTCGAAAGAAGCGGACGGCTGCAGATTATGCAGATACCGAAGAGTGCAGGAAAAGCGGCCGGATAGGGACTGTTTGAATGGAGAAGTTACAGTCTATCTGACGTTGACTTTTGTTCTGTTTGTTTCTTTGATACTGGCTCTTGTGGAAAGTGCGTCGGTGCAGATGGCAAAGAATTACAGGCGGGCAGATATGAACCGGGCATTGGAATGTGTATTTGCAGAATATCAGAAAGAATTACTGGAAAATTATGACGTATTTGCCATTGAATGCGGTTATGAGACCGGGACTTACACGGAACAGAATATTCTGGATCGTCTTTCTTATTACGGTGCAGATATGGAAAATGAGATAGAGCGGATCCAGTTGTTTACAGATAATAGCGGAGAGTTATTTCGTGATCAGGTTGGAAAATACATGAAACATAAGTACGGGATCGCGTGGGCGGATAAATATCTGGGAAATGTCTCTCTCTGGAAGAACCAGGAAGAGAAAGCGGATGAATTTACTGAGGAGGAAGAAAAACAAAATGATCAGCTTAAGGATCTTTTAGGAGAACAGGAAGCAGAACTTCCGGAAGAAGAAAATCCGATGCAGCATGTAGCAGAATTGAAACGTTCATCAATCTTAGGACTTGTGCTTCCGAAAGATAAGACAATATCGGAGAAACAGATATCATTACAGGAGATGCCGGAAAAAAGAGAAAATCATACCGGATATGGGGCTTTTTCAGATGTGGAACCGGAGGATGGAACGTTGACGTCCGTTTTGCTCGGAGAATATGTGATAGATCATTTTACAGATTTTACCGATGGACCGAAAGGAGGAGAACTTGATTATGAACTGGAATATATTCTGGCGGGCCGGGAAAGTGACAAAGGAAATCTGGAAACGGTGGCAAAGAAGCTTGTGATGTTGAGATTTGTGCCGAATTATATTTATCTTCAGACGAGCAGTACAAAACAGGCGGAAGCAAGGGCGGCGGCCGGGACTTTATGTACACTCCTGGCAGTCCCGGCTGTTACAGAGGCAGCGGCGCAGGGAATCCTGCTTGCCTGGGCATATGGAGAATCCGTTATGGATGTCAGGTCACTCTTAGACGGGAAAAAGGCCGCAATTACCAAAGATGATACGAACTGGCAGTTATCGTTGTCCGGTCTTATGAAACTTGGAACAGATGAAGATACAGGAACCGGCATGGATGTGCAGGATGGTATGGGATACAAAGACTATATGAGGATGCTCTTATTTCTGGAAGGAAAGGAACGCATGTCTATGCGGGCAATGGGCATCATTGAGAAAAACATGCAGAGCATTTACGGACAGCCGGCGTTCCGGATCGATTACTGTGCAGGAAGAATGGAGATCCGTACAGTGTGTAATCTAAGAAGAGGAATAAAGTATCAGTACCGGACATATTACGGTTATCAGTAGAAAGAATCAGAGAACAAGATGTAATAGTATGAGGCGGATAAAGATGCCCTTTCAGGTATCAAAAATATCCCAAAATTATAATAAAAAAACAAAGAAAGGAGCAGGATTCGCATTATGAGTAACAATTTACTCCCCTCACAACCTATCTGTTATTCAGTCCTTGAAAGGGTATCTTTATCCGTCTCACAACTATTGCGCAGATTTTCCGATGACAGACAGAAAGGAAGCGTGACGGCAGAGGCAGCGGTTGCTGTACCGGTGTTCTTTCTGGCAGTCGTTACGATGTTGTATCTTCTGGAGATGATGGCAGTACATACGGCAGTGAGAAGCGGTCTTCAATATGCAGGAAAAAAAGCAGCTAAAGAAAGTTGTGTGACGCAGATGCTGATGCCGTCAAGGATAGAGAATGATCTGGTGTATGCAGTGGGTGAAGAACGGCTTGGAAGAAGTATTGTAAGAGGTGGGAGCAGTGGAATAGACTGTTCACGGTCGAAGATGTCGGCCCGAACCGGGATCGGTAAATTAACGACAGAGTATCAGGTAGTCATTCCGGTGCCGCTATTTGGGATTGCTCCGGTAAAATGCAGTGAGAAAATGAAGATAAAGGCGTGGAGCGGATATGAACGGGAAGGGTGGATGGATACGGGAAATGATACGGTGTATGTAACGGAAACAGGACTTGTATATCATAAAGATTATCATTGTTCGCATCTGGATCTGTCGATCCGCATGACTCATTTGGAACTGGTAGAGGGACTTCGCAATGAAAACGGAGGCAAATACTATCCATGTGAACACTGTGTAAAAGGAAACGGGGGAAACATTTATATTACGAATTCGGGAGACCGGTATCACAGTTCGCTGTCGTGCAGTGGTTTAAAACGGACGATATATGCAATACCGATATCGGAGGCGGCAGGAAAGGGGGCCTGTTCCAGATGTGGACAATAAGCAAGGTGCTGGCAATGGCTGTATTAACAGGACTGTCAGTGATGGATTATAGAATACGGAAAGTTCCGCGGGATGTACTTCTGCTATGTATGGCAGGGGTGATCATCTATCAGGTACTGACGGGAAATGTAGACTGGAAATTGTCGGTGGCCGGTGGATTAAGCGGCATATTATTTTTATGGATCAGTAAAATTACCAATGAAGCGATTGGGTATGGGGACAGCCTGGCAATTCTGATCCTGGGGATATATCTGGGAATCTGGGGACTTTTGGAAGTGCTTATGACGGCATTTTTCATCCTTGGAATTATCGGATTGATCTGTGTGGTAATAAAAAGAAAAAAGAAAGGACTTGCTTTTCCTTTTTATCCATTTCTGACAGTGGGATATCTGCTTGGGGTATGTATAGGAGGAATCTGAGATGGAGGAAAGAAAGCAAAGGTGGTTAAAGGGCAGTTTTACCGTGGAGATGGCTTTTCTGATACCAATGATATTATTCCTGATCATGGGATGTATAAGGATATCTTTTTATTATCATGACAAGAATATTATTGCAGGAGCCGCATATGAAACGGCGGTTACGGGAAGTACAAAGGTGAGAGAAAAGGATGGAATCAGCGAGAGTGAATTAAATGCGTTATTCAAAGAAAGGGTGGGAAGGAAGTGTATCTTATTTTCAAGAATAAGAGTACAAAGCAGTGTGGGAAAAGATGAAATTAAAGTACAGGCAGCTGCAAGACGAAAGAAAATGGCAATATCTGTAGAAAGCCGTGCAGCGGTGACAGAACCGGAGAAATATATCCGGGATATCAGAAGGATTAAAAAATGAGAAGGATCAGATAATGGAACGAAAGATAACGATAGAAGAACACGTATTATATAAAGAGGATTACCAGATGAAAATGTTAAAAGCAAATTCGCCGGAGGGCTTTTTGCATGTAGGAGGAAGAGGTGTTAATGGCAGCAGTTATTATGATTATGATGTAAGTGGTAAGGTATCAATGCAGGCGATGTATGCCAGAGCGAAATTAAAAGCAGAAGATATAAGGCACTTTATGGAACAGTTAGGAAATGTACTTAAGGAAGCGGAACGTTATCTTCTGGATATTCATTGTATCCTGATGGATCCGGAATACATTTTCTATGAAGAGGGCAGATATTATTTTTGTTATTATCCTTTGGCAAAACAGGATATATGGGAGAAGTTTCATATATTGACGGAGTATATGGTAAAAGTTGCGGATTATCAGGAAGAAGAATGTGTACGTCTGGCATTTTTATTGCATAAAGAGACAATGGAGGATAATTACAGTCTGGAAAAACTAATTGCAGCATGTGAAGAAAAGAAAAAAGAAGAAACGAAGATTCCGGATATAAGAAAAGAAACGATGATCGATGAATTGCTGGAGGAACGAAGGGAAAAGACATCATATTATGATACCAGAGAACATGACTGGATATCGGAGCAGGAGATGGGGAGTTCGATCATGAGAGAGACGGATAATCTATGGATGCCGGTAAAGCGCTTCCTGAATAAACACAAGAAGTCAAAATGGGGTGACTGGGACGGACTGCATATAGAGGAAGAAGAGCTGTGATAAAATTCAGTTAAATATAGAATAAAATGATTAAGAATTCAGGTAATCTATGTTATACTAAAAGAGACAGAAGATGAACAAAGCGAAAGGTAATGAAGCGTATAAATGAACAAGAATACGATTAAAGCGCCATGTACGATATTACTGGCAGCAGTGAATGTCATTGTATTTCTGGTCCTGTCTTTTCTGGGGATGACAGAAGATGGTGAATTCATGTTGAAGCACGGAGCCATGTATGTTCCATATCTGATACAAAGAGGAGAGTACTACAGGCTATTTTCCAGTATGTTTCTTCACTTTGGGTATGATCATCTTGTCAATAATATGATTGTACTTGTAGCTATGGGATGGAATCTTGAACTTGACATAGGAAAAGTAAAGTTTCTCATTGTGTATTTCGTAAGTGGACTGGCGGGGAATGTTCTGTCGGCATGGTGGGATATACAGACCGGAAGTATGGCTATATCGGCGGGAGCGTCCGGTGCTATCTTTGGGATCATTGGAGCACTTCTGTATGTGGCAATCCGTAACAGAGGACGGATTGGAGACATATCCGGCAGAGGCCTGGTCTTTATGATCGTACTGACATTGTATTATGGATTTACCAGTGGTGGTGTTGATAATATGGCACATATAGGAGGCCTGCTTGCCGGCTTTTTATCAGGAGTTCTTCTCTATCGGAAGCGTAAGGATAAATACCGTACCGGCATATCGTGCTGATCTAAGTGTAATTGTACCGTGATGAGCCTGGATGATCCGGCGTGTGATTGCAAGACCAAGTCCGGTTCCATCAACTTTGTGAGTGATGAATGGTTCAAAGATGTGTTCCTGATCTTCAGGAGCAATACCACAGCCGTTGTCAGAGATTTCGATATGAAGCAAATCTGCATCGGCGGTTACGGACAATGAGATCTGTGGGGAGTGTGCCGGCATATCGTGCTGATCCTGAGAAGGTGATTCGGTACGGACCGCATCAGCGGCATTGCGAAGAAGATTGAGCAGTGCCTGACGAAGTTTTACAGAATCGGCAGATAGAACTGGCAGATCTTCCGGTATGTATGAAGTGAATTCAATATCTGTATCTATAATAGAAGAAGCAAAGGACAGAGCAATTCTGCGGAAAAAGCTGCCGGTACTTAACGGAGCAAGATCCAGCCGTTCACCGTTGTTATAAGAAGACAGATCTTCTAATAACAGTTTCATATATTCGATGTCCTGGTGAAGCTCTGACCAGTGAGCGAATTCCAGTACTTCGGGATGTTGTGATTCGATAAGTTGAAGCGTGCTGTAAACGAGGGTCAGAGGATTACGGATTTCGTGACTGATGGTGCTGATATCCATCTGATGAGACTTAAAAATCCGGTTAAAAAGTTCTTCTGTTTCAGGATGTTCCTGTATAATCTGTTGTAATTTGTCATGGTCTGTCGATGATAACATAATAACTACCGCCCCTTTCTGAGGTATCAGTTTAGCATTGGTGGTTTAAATAATCAATCATTTATTTTCAGAGAAAGAAGGATAATATTATGAAAGACAATAACTGCATTTTTTGTAAACTTGCAAATGGAGAGATTCCTACAGCTACTATTTATGAAGATGAAGATTTTCGTGTGATTCTGGATGCAAATCCGGCAGCTAAGGGACATGCACTCATCCTTCCGAAAGAACATTATGCCAATCTTTATGAGCTGGATGATGAGCTTGCGGGAAAATCAATGATTCTTGCAAAGAAGATGATTACAAAGCTTACAAAAGCACTGGACTGTGATGGCTATAATATCGTCCAGAACAATGGTGAAGCAGCCGGACAGACAGTATTTCATTATCATGTACATATGATTCCAAGACACAAAGATGATAAAGTGGGACTTGGATGGACAATGCATGAACTTACAGAAGAAGAAAAAGAAGATGTTTTATCGAAAATTTAACAGATAAAAGATAGGAGCGTAAAGTGGAAAAAGAGTTTACAGAGGGAGATGCCTTTGTGGCTGCATACAGCGAATACTTCGGTGTTGTATACAAAGAGGCATTAAAATACTCTGGAAACCATCACATAGCAGAAGAGATTGCTCAGGATGCCTTTTTCACCGCATATATACAGTGTGGAAGTGAATCAAAACAGCAGATAAAAACATGGATGCTTATGTTCGCAAGATACAGAGCGATGAATTATATAAGAGATCATAAGCGTGAAGTTCCATTGGCAGAGATTACGATGTCAGAGGACAGATATCCGAATTCATTGATCGATGACAGTTCGGAAGATCAGGTGGTTGCACTGCTGAAAGAAAAATGCTTTCGTGAACTTGGAATTGATATTTTTCAGGAACTGTATCAGAAGAATGCGAGATGGTACAAAGCTGTGACTCTTGTATATTATGCGGATATGCCACAGAAAGAAGTCGCAAAGAGAATGGGCATTACATTAAATGCATTAGAAGGCATACTAAAGAGAGCAAGAAAATGGATGATAAAAAGGTATAAAGATCAGTATGACCGCTTACACGATATATAAAAAACAGGTGGGATGTACAGCCACCTGTTTTTTATACCAAAGTATGCAAGAGAAACTACCAGTGGCAGGTTCTCTGCATATAAGATCAATGAATGAGAATGCTTCTGGATTAGTGTCTGGCAGCAGCCTCGATCAGATCAATGATGGTGTCGATAGAATTCTGCTGAGGAGAATTCTTCATGGCCTGAATGTATGTTTCACGATTCTGATACAGGTTCATGATCGCATCAAGAAGAACATCATGATTAAGTTCTTCCTCTTCAAGAACGACACTGTAGCCCTGGCGCTCAAAAGAACGGGCATTTAAGATCTGGTCTCCGCGGCTTGCATTTGCAGATAGTGGAATCAGAAGATTCGGTTTGTGCAGTGCAAGAAGTTCGCAGATTGCATTGGCTCCGGCTCTGGAGATAACGAGATCTGTCAGAGCAAAGAGGTCTTTTAATTCGTCTTTGATATATTCGAACTGTGCATAACCCTGAAGGCCTTTCAGAGATTCATCAACTTTGCCCTTACCACAGAGATGAACAACCTGGAAGGACTGAAGCAGTTCAGGAAGGACACTGCGGACTGCATCGTTGACGGCAACTGAACCAAGACTTCCACCGACTACCATGATTACCGGTTTGTCCTGTGTGAAGTGCAAAAATTCTAAAGCTTTATATTTATCACCGGATAACAGTTCCTGACGAATAGGAGAGCCTGTCAGAACAGCCTTTCCAGCAGGAAGATGCTCGATGGTTTCCGGGAAATTACAGCAGATTTTTGATGCCGATGGCATAGAAATCTTATTAGCAAGTCCCGGTGTCATGTCTGACTCATGGATAATGGTCGGAACATGACGGCTTTTACCGGCAAGAACAACAGGAACGGATACGAAGCCACCTTTGGAAAAGATTACATCAGGATGAAGAATCTTTACAAGTTTTTTCGCTTCGCCGAGTCCTTTGATTACACGGAATGGATCTGTAAAGTTCTGAACGCTGAAATAGCGGCGAAGTTTACCGGTTGAGATTCCATGATACGGGATACCGAACTGTTCAATCAGTTCTTTTTCAATTCCGTTGTAAGAACCTATATAGTGAATATCATAGTTTAATTCTTTCAGGCGTGGCAGAAGAGCGATGTTAGGTGTAACATGCCCGGCAGTGCCGCCACCGGTTAAGATAATACGTTTCATAATTACCTCCAGACTTGAATATGTATTATTTTCGAATCAATAATATAATAAAGATTATACCTATATTATACTTTCTGAAAGAAATAGGTCAAGTGGCAAAACTATGGAGAAATTTGAAGACCAGTCAAAAATTTGAGGGTAGCAAAATGAATAATGAGAAAGATGAATTGAAAGAATGCATTGCCAGAGAATTTGAGGAGATTGCAAAAGAGGAAGAAGAGTCCCTTGAAAAAGATACAAGTCTTGTTGTGCCTGAGGGAACGAAGGAGGCTGTCCTTGCAAGATTAAAAGAACAGATGAGAGAATATCAGCGCGAACAGGCGGAAAATGAAGCCAGAGAAAGAGAAGAAGCCATCAATAACCTGTCTGAAGAAGACCGCAGAGCACTGGAACTCGGAAGAAAGATGCTGAAGGCCGAAGTTGGAACGGCAGATACATCAGAAAAGAAAGTTCATTATCGCAGAAAACCTCTGAAGATATATCTGGCACTGGCCGCTGTTATCGTATGCGTACTGGCAATGGGAATCACCAGCATGGGAGGACCGGAAAGAGTTGTACGGATGGTGAGACAGGCTGTTGGAGATAGAGAAGTTGAGAAAAATAGTACCAGCCGGAAAATTAAAACGATAGCAAGTGAGGATGAGGAAAAGGCCTATCAGGAAATAAGAGATGCTTTCGATACAGATGTAGTTAAAATATTTGTCTGCTTACCAGATATGAAATTTGATACGATGAATCTGGATGAGAGTAAGCAGGTTGCGGAATTGTATTATACGTGTAATGATAAAAAAATTGTTTATATGATAAATGCGCCATACAGAGAAAGCTCTTTAGGGATTGATATTGAAGATCCAGTAGAAAAAGAATATTCAAAAAAAATAAATGGATGTAAGATGGATATTGTGCTTTACAAAGTGGAAAAAGATAATGAATCAAGATGTGTTGCTAGATTTAAATACAATAATATAGAATATTTTATTATGGGAGTAATGAATGAGCAGAATTTTGAAAAAATATTAAAAAATTTATTTTTTCCAAAATAAAGGCGACAGTTTTTTAAAAGTTATGTGTATTAATATATGAGGGCGAAAAAATAAGCATGAATGGAGGTGAAATATGAAGAGAAGATTAGTGTCTATGTGTCTGGCAGTAATGCTGGTCGGAGGATTATCGTTTACATCAATGCAAGAAGTAAAAGCTGCTGAGAACAAGGTGATAGATGGTTCAGAGTTAACACATGAGAATGAATCAATAGGTTATGACACCAAAATTACCAGAGGTGTGGATCTGATGGTTGGATATTCTAAGTGCACAAAATTAGCAGAAGGAAAAATTTATGCAGGCGGGACAACAATTGCAGCACATACCGTAAAAAGTGTCCAAGTAGGGGTACTTGTGGAACGCGCGAAGGAAGAGGATACAGAATGGTCATATTATGATGGATGGCAGAAAGAAAATTTGAACTCAGACAGAGCAAATTCTAATCGTACTCTTTACGTAGATGGTGGCTATTATTACCGTGTACGTTGCACACATGCAGCTAACAGCGACATGAGCAGTTCATTTACTGATGGTATTTATATCGATTAATATCCTCAAAAGAGCATAGAAGCAAAAAACACAACACAAGAAGCAAAAAAACAGTAAAGTTAAAAAAACGACGATGAATGTTTAAAGTAGAACAATAGGACGGAATAACTCGAGGTAATTAAAGGACCGAAGGTCCGATGCAAGCAGAAGATTATAAAGCAGTGGTAAAAGATGTAGTTGGCAGGGATTGAAAAATAAGGTAGTTTATAACAAGGCAAAGACGTAAAAATATGTAATTATAATGTATAACAAAAAAACCATAAACTAATAAAGACAAATATCCATAAAACAAATAAAAGATAAGTAATGCATCAATACTAGTGAACGAAAAACAATTAAAAAAGTAACAATTGTAACAAGTAAACGAAACACTGAATAAAGATCGAAATCTTGCAGTATGAGTACATAAAAAAAAGAAGGTATCCCCATAAAAGGCTACAAGTCTTCCCCGATAAGGGGAGGACTTGTAGCCTTTTTTTTCTGTAGTTATGAAATTCGCAGAAAATTATTCTCCAAGAGCCTGTTTTAAAGCTTTGGATAACTGGTCAGGGCAAGATGTTGGTCTTGCACCACATTTTGTTCCTTCCAGACGTTTGATCACTTCGTGAGCGTCCATTCCTTTTACAAGGCTGCTGATTCCGGCTGTATTTCCGGCACATCCGCCTACGAATTCTACATTTGCGATTTTATCTCCGTCAAGTTCTACATGGATCAGTCGAGAACAGACTCCTGATGGTTTGTAATCCATATCTATTACCTCCTGTTGCTTTTGTAAATAATTGTTTTATTGTCATACGTCTCAGATTATAACAGAGATTCTGTCTGTTTGCTACTTATTTCGCCGGTTGAAATTGAATTTTCTATAAGATATAATAGAGCATAGACGAATTAATATAGAAAATATCGTAATAACAGGAGGATATAGAGCTATGATAGGTATTATCGGAGCGATGGAAGAAGAAGTGGCAGAACTTAAAAAAGATATGCAGATCGATGAGACTATAGAACAGGCAGGGATGGTATTCTGCAAAGGTTCATTGGGCGGCAAAGATGTTGTTATTGTAAGAAGTGGTATCGGTAAGGTGAATGCAGGAATCTGTGCACAGATCCTGGTGGACAGATTTGGTGTGGATACATTGATTAATACCGGTATTGCGGGTTCACTGGATGCACAGATCGATATCGGAGATATGGTGATCTCGACAGATGCACTGCATCACGATATGGATGCGACGATATTCGGAGATCCGGCAGGACAGATCCCAAGAATGGACACACTGTCATTCCCGGCAGATGAAAAACTGGTCAAGAAGGCAGTAGCAGCAAATGAGAAAGCCAATCCGGATATTCACACATTTACCGGAAGAGTGGTAAGCGGCGATCAGTTTATTTCGGATAAAGATGTGAAGGAAAGAATCTCATCATTATTCCATCCGATGTGTGTAGAGATGGAAGGTGCGGGAATTGCCCAGGCAGCTTACCTGAACAAAGTTTCGTATGTCATCATTCGTGCAATTTCGGATAAAGCTGACAACAGCGCGACTATGGATTATCCAACGTTTGAAAAGAAGGCAATTGCCCACAGTGTAAGACTTATGAAGGAATTACTGCCGATGATCTAGGTATAAGTGAAAAGGCGTACAATTTAAAATATCACAGAATGTGCCCGGAACCGACATGATATGTGGTTTTCCGTGCGAAATATGAGGAACGAAATTAAGCGCCCTCCTGTTTGATTTACAGTATAATGCAAATCAAAAGGAGGGCTTTTATTATGCTGGAAATGTTATTGGACAAGAAGTTACTGTTCGTACTCATGGGGATCCTGACCGGACTTGGTGTGGTGGACAAGTGTATCGTGAGTATGACGATGAAACGTATGGTGGAGGCGGCGGGAAGTATGAGTAAGAGTAACCACCCGCTGATGCGCCTGGTCCGTGCGAAATTCGAACACGCATGTATGATCAGCGATACGGTGGAAAACGTAGGGGTATTTGTGGATAAGTATCTGTATGAGTATAAAGTCTGTGGATTACGACTTCACACGCTGCGCAGACTGGAGAAGATATGTGTGGGACTGCTTATCGTAACCGGACTTGTCGGTGCGGGACTGAGTTATCAGGTATATGGCATGGGAGATGCTGTCCTGCGGATGGGTGCATGTGGCGCAGGACTTGGAATCCTGGTATGGCTGTTCCATCTGACAACGGATGAGAATTATTGCATGCAGATGGCAAAGAACTATATGGTAGATTATCTGGAAAATGTATGTCTCCACAAGTATGAAAAGGCAAATCAGAAAGAACGCACCGGACGAAGAGACAGTGTGATCAAAAAAGATGAGACAAATGATACAAAAGAAGAAAAGGCAGAAAAAGAGGACAAAACGGAGCAAGAAGAAAAAGAAGAATCTGTTCCGGTATCCGGCTCCGGTGTTGTGCAGATGCAGCGTGAGAGCCGCAGAAAAGAAAGAGTAAAGGAGAACGCCAGGAACCTGGCAAAAGCATCGGCGCGGCTTGCCGGTACAGACGGGAGTAAAAGGACAGAAGATATATTGCAAGAAGAGGTACAAAGTACCGGGACTCTGGCCGGTAATGCGCAGGCAATGGAGATTAAAGGAAATGCCGATAAGGAGTCTGCACAGGAAGATGTACAGGAAGAAATACCGAAAGAAGACACCATACGTGAGCTTCCAAAGGATGAGATGATCCGCCAGATTCTGCGGGAGTTTATGGCTTGATAATATAATGTTATTTTGCTAAAATATACGCATGAATAATATATTTGATAAATTAAAGAATTACAGCGATTCTGACTACTATGCATTCCATATGCCGGGGCACAAGAGAAATCTGGATCTGATGGACGGGACATCTCCGTACCGGATCGATATTACAGAGATTGATGGCTTTGATGATCTGCATCATGCAGAGGGAATTCTAAGAGATGCGCAGGAAAGAGCAGCAAGAGTTTACCATGCGGACGAGACACATTTTCTGGTGAATGGAAGTACGGTTGGAATCTTAAGTGCAATATTAGGAACAACTGAAAAAGGAGATTCCATACTTGTGGCAAGAAATTGCCACAAGTCTGTGTATCATGCGATATATCTGAATGAACTGGATCCGGTCTACCTCTATCCGAAATTCGATACGGAACAGGGACTTAGCACAGAGATTGATGCTGCGGATGTACAGAAAGCACTGGAAGAACATCCGAAGATCCGCGCGGTGATGATCGTGTCACCGACATATGATGGTGTGGTGTCGGACATCGAAAAGATTGCAGAGATTGTGCATGCAAAAGGGTGTCCGCTGATCGTGGATGAAGCACACGGTGCGCATTTCGGATTTGATCCGTATTTCCCAAAGAGTGCGAATATATATGGTGCGGATCTGGTGATCAACAGTCTTCATAAGACGCTTCCGGCGCTGACACAGACGGCGCTTCTGCATGTGAACGGGGACATGGTGAAGCGAAGAAAAGTGAAACAGTATCTGGATATGCTGCAGACGAGCAGTCCGTCGTATATATTGATGGCGAGTATCGATGCGTGTATCGGAATGCTGGAAGAGACACTTGAAACGCATTCGGATGCAAGATCAGATTATAAATATAAAAATAAAAATATTTTTTCTGAGTATGCCAATCGCATTGAAGCACTTCGCAAAGATCTGAAACGGCTTAAGTATCTGAAAATTATCCAGACTGATAATACAGACCGCTATGACAGATCCAAATTCGTGATCTCCGTAAAACACGCACCGATGTCCAGTCACGAGCTGTATGAGATATTACTTCATAGATATCATTTGCAGATGGAAATGCTGGCAGGGACCTATGTTCTGGCTATGACAACTGTGGGAGATACGCAGGAAGGTCTGGACCGGTTGAGAGATGCGCTGCTAGAGATTGATAAAGAGATAGATACCAGGCAAGGCCGGCCGGCTGCTATTGAAACCGATCTCCCACTTTCCGGCAGACAGCCGGCACTTGAAAAAGTGTGGACGATCGCAGAGGCAGTGAACCGCACGGATAAGATACAAAAACGAAGCTTTGAAGACAGTATCGGGTGCATTTCTGTGGAATACGCATACCTCTATCCGCCGGGAAGCCCGCTGATCGTACCGGGTGAGCGTATTACAAAAGAAGCGGTAGAGATACTTCACTGGTATCAGGAACATGATTTTTCGATTGAGGGACTTCAATCGGAAGATGGCATAGAGGTGTGGATAGATGGGTAAGATATACTACATGATGGGTAAAAGCTCTTCGGGAAAGGATACGATTTACAAAGATATCAGAAAGGATCTTCCGGAGCTTAAGACTTTAACTTTATATACGACCAGACCGATGCGTGAAGGCGAGAAAGATGGAGTGGAATATTACTTCGTAACGGATGAAATACTTGAAAAATACCGTGAAGAGGGTAAAATAATTGAACTTCGCACCTATCAAACCGTGTATGGGGACTGGAAATATGCTACAATAGATGATGGACAGATTAATCTGGATGAAAATGATTATCTCATGATCGGTACACTGGAGTCTTATATAAAGACAAAAGAGTACTATGGAAATGAGAACCTGATCCCGCTTTATATCGAAGTGGAGGATAAAGAACGCCTGATGCGCGCGATCGTGCGAGAACAGCAGCAGGATCATCCGGGCTATGAAGAAGTCTGCAGAAGATTTCTGGCTGATCAGAAAGATTTTTCGGAGGATAATCTGAAGAAAGCAGGAATTACAAGAAGATATCAGAATGATGATAAAGTACGATGCAAAGAAGAGATAGTAGAGGTAATACGAGATGGGAAGCTTTAAAGATGTGGTTGGCCACAAAGACATATTAAAATATATCAGCAGTGCAGTAGAGAATAACAGGGTCTCTCATGCATATATTCTGAACGGGGAGAGAGGTTCCGGTAAGAAGATGCTGGCGAATCTGTTCGCCATGACGCTTTTGTGTGAGACCGGGGACAATGAACCATGTGGAAAATGTCATTCCTGCAAGCAGGCAGAGAGTGGCAATCATCCGGACATTATCCGTGTGACACATGAAAAGCCGAACAGCATCAGCGTAGATGATATCCGTACACAGGTGAATAACACTGTGGATATCAAACCATATCAGGGACCGTACAAAGTCTACATTATCCCACAGGCAGATATGATGACACCGCAGGCACAGAATGCGATCCTGAAGACGATCGAGGAACCGCCGTCATATGCAGTTTTCTTGCTGCTGACGGAGAATGCGGAGACATTACTTCCGACGATCAATTCCAGATGTGTAATGTTAAAGCTGCGTAATATCAAAGATACACTGATCAAAAAGTATCTGATGGAGAATCTGGAGATCCCGGATTATAAAGCAGATATGTGCACGGCATTTGCACAGGGTAATATGGGACGTGCGATCATGCTGGCCAATTCCGATCATTTTAACGAGATCAGAGAAGAAGCGGTACAGCTTCTGAAGCATATCAGTGAGATGGAATTAAATGAAATCGTTGCTGCGGTTAAGAATATATCCGTATATAAATTAGAGATCACAGACTACCTGGACATTATCATGATCTGGTACAGGGATGTCTTATTATATAAAGCAACAAAAGAGATTGATAAGGTCGTATTCAAAGACCAGTTACAGAGTATAAAAGAACAGGCGAGAAAGAGCTCTTATGAAGGAATCGAACTGATCCTGGAGAGCCTTGAGAAAGCGAAAGCCAGACTGAAAGCGAATGTTAACTTCGATCTGGTTATGGAGCTTTTGTTCCTGACCATAAAGGAGAACTAATCATATGACGAAGGTAATAGGCGTTAGATTCAGAACTGCCGGAAAAATATATTTCTTTTCACCGGGAAAACTTGAGATCAAGACCGGTGATAAGGTAATCGTTGAGACTGCAAGAGGTGTGGAATTTGGTTCCGTAGTAACCGGACCGAAAGAAGTGGAAGATGACAAGATCACACAGCCACTCAAATCCGTGATCCGTCTTGCGACAGAGGACGATAAGAAAAAAGAAGAGAAGAATAAAGAAAAAGAAAAAGAAGCATTCAAGATTTGTTTAGACAAGATCCACAAACACGGCCTTGAGATGAAACTGATCGATGCGGAATATACATTTGATAATAATAAAGTGCTGTTTTACTTTACGGCAGACGGACGAATTGATTTCCGTGAGCTTGTAAAGGATCTGGCGAGTGTGTTCCGTACCAGAATCGAGTTAAGACAGATCGGAGTGCGTGATGAGACGAAGATCCGCGGCGGGATCGGTATCTGTGGAAGACCACTTTGCTGCCACACGTATTTATCTGAGTTCGCACCGGTATCGATCAAGATGGCGAAAGAACAGAATCTTTCACTGAACCCGACAAAGATATCCGGAGTCTGCGGAAGACTGATGTGCTGTCTGACGAATGAAGAAGAGACATATGAAGAACTGAACAGCCATCTTCCGGCGAACGGAGATCATGTGACGACACCGGAAGGATTAAGAGGAGATGTACAGTCAGTTAACGTGCTCCGCCAGCTGGTTAAGGTTGTTGTGACGCTGGATAATGACGAGAAAGAGATCCGTGAATATCCGGCAGCAGAACTGAAGTTCAAACCAAGACGTAAGAAGAAAGACGTAAGACTTTCGAAAGAAGAGATGAAGGAACTGAAGGCGTTAGAAGAAAAGAACGGAGCGTCAAAATTAGATGATAACTAAATTACTTCCGAATGAAAGACTGGATGATCTGCAGATCAAAGGATATGAGATCATTCAAAGTCCGGGCCGTTTCTGTTTTGGAATGGATGCAGTGCTTTTATCAGCATTTGCCAGAGTAAAGAAGAATGAAAAAGCACTGGATCTCGGAACGGGAACAGGAATTCTTCCGATACTTCTGGAGGCAAAATATCCGGGACTGCATTATACGGGACTGGAGATCCAGGAAGAGAGTGCAGATATGGCAAGGCGCAGTGTCAGTTATAACGGGCTGGAAGAACGGATCGACATTGTAACGGGAGATATCAAGGAGGCAGCATCCATATTCGGAGCCGCCTCTTTTGGGGTTATTACAACCAATCCCCCGTATATGATCGGAGACCACGGACTGAAGAATCAGAATGAAACATTGTATATTGCAAGACATGAGGCACTTTGTACACTGGATGATATCTTAAGAGAGAGTGCGAAGATACTGAAAGTCAAAGGAAGATTCTATATGGTCCACAGACCGTTCAGGCTTCCGGAGATCATGACAAAGATGTGTGCGTATGGAATTGAGCCGAAGCGTATGCGGCTGGTATATCCGTATATAGATAAAGAACCGAATATGGTTCTGATCGAGGGAATGAAGGGCGGCAATCCGAGGATGCAGGTAGAACCGCCGTTGGTTGTATATCAGAAAGATGGAAGTTATACGGAGGAACTGCTTGCACTCTACGGAATGAGTCCGTCGTAAGTAAGGAAAATATCACGGCGCAAAAGCCATGGCAGCAGATGGACCGGGCAGATAGATACAGAGCAGGCACCAAACATAAGATGGAGGAGTATGAGATGGCAGGAACATTGTACTTATGTGCAACACCGATAGGGAATCTGGAAGATATGACATTCCGGGCGGTGAGGATATTAAAAGAAGTGGATCTGATCGCAGCAGAAGATACCAGAAACAGTATCAAGCTTCTGAATCATTTTGAGATTAAGACACCGATGACCAGCTATCATGAATATAATAAGATAGAAAAAGGACACAAACTTGTAGAACGTCTGCAAGGCGGTGAGGACATTGCAGTGATCACGGATGCCGGGATGCCAGGAATCTCTGATCCGGGCGAAGAACTGGTGAAGATGTGTCAGGAAGCAGGGATCACGGTTACAGCTGTTCCGGGAGCCTGTGCATGTGTCACGGCGCTTACGATATCCGGACTTGGAACGAGAAGGTTCGCATTTGAGGCATTTCTTCCAACGGATAAGAAAGAAAGACAGGCCGTTCTGGAGGAACTGAAAGATGAGACGAGAACTATGGTCATCTATGAAGCACCGCACAGACTGGTCCGTACATTGAAGACGCTTCAGGAGACTCTCGGTAACAGACGTATCAGCATCTGCAGAGAACTTACGAAGAAGCACGAGACCGTATTTGCCACAACGATCGAAGATGCGCTGGTATATTATGATGTACAGGAGCCGAAGGGTGAATGTGTCATGGTGATCGAAGGAAAGAGCAGAGAAGAGATCCGCAATGAGGAAAAAGCCAGATGGGAAGAGATGAGTATCGAAGAACATATGGAACTTTATCTCGGACAGGGAATGGACAAAAAGTCTGCGATGAAACAGGTGGCAAAAGACAGAGGTGTAGGAAAAAGAGATATTTACCAGGCACTTTTATAGGCTGTTCGTCAACTTGTATAGAAAAAGAGAAAAAGATTGTTCAACTTGGGCATTACCCGGGTTGAACTTTTTTTATATACTTTTATCAGAACGAAACAGATAACGACTGGAATAAAAATGATTATAAATCAGGAGGAATTATAGCAATGGCAAGTTTATCATTGAAACACATTAACAAAACATATCCAAATGGATTTGAAGCAGTGAAAGACTTCAACCTTGAGATTGAAGATAAAGAATTCATCATCTTCGTAGGACCTTCAGGATGTGGTAAATCTACAACACTTCGTATGATTGCCGGTCTGGAAGATATCACTTCCGGAGAATTAAAGATCGGAGACAGAGTGGTAAATGACGTAGAGCCAAAAGACAGAGATATCGCAATGGTATTCCAGAACTATGCTCTGTACCCACATATGACAGTATACGATAACATGGCATTTGGGCTGAAATTAAGAAAAGTACCAAAAGACCAGATTGACAAAATGGTTCGTGAAGCAGCTAAGATCCTTGATCTGGAACCACTGCTTGACCGTAAACCAAAGGCTCTTTCAGGTGGACAGAGACAGCGTGTTGCAATGGGACGTGCGATCGTTCGTAATCCTAAGGTATTCCTTATGGACGAGCCTCTCTCAAACCTGGATGCAAAACTTCGTGGACAGATGCGTATCGAGATCTCTAAATTACATCAGAGATTAGGTACAACTATCATCTACGTAACACATGACCAGACAGAAGCTATGACACTGGGAACCAGAATCGTAGTTATGAACGCAGGTATCGTTCAGCAGGTAGATACACCACAGACTCTGTACGATCATCCATGCAACCAGTTCGTAGCCGGATTCATCGGATCACCACAGATGAACTTTGTTGACGCTACATGTAAAGTTGTCGGAGATAAAGTATACTTAGTAGCAGGACCTTCAGAGATCGAACTTCCACCGGCAAAAGCTAAGAAGCTGATCGAAGGTGGATATGCAGGAAAGACAGTTGTTCTCGGAATCCGTCCGGAAGATGTACATGATGAGCAGATGTTCATCGAAACTTCTCCTAATACAGTGATCGAAGCTAAGATCCGTGTATATGAGATGCTTGGTGCAGAAGTATTCTTATACTTTGACTATGAAGGATCAAGCATGACAGCAAGAGTTGATCCTAGAACAACAGCAAGAACAGGTGACCATGTGAAATTTGCTCTGGATGCTGAGAAGATTCACGTATTTGATAAAGAGACACAGGTTACAATCACTAACTAGTCTGTAATTACAGATAGGAATAAAGACCGCGGTAATCGTGGGGAACAGATGAATATAAGAGGGGCCGGGCGTGAGACAGCGTCCGGTCTTTTGCATTTTTTATGCAGACAATAAAATTTTACTTTGTTAAAGCGTTATTATCTGTTATAATGTATTCGTAATGCAGTTCGTTAGCGTGTTAAAATGTATACAAGTATGCAAGAGGACACAAAGAACAGTATTGCGGACAGGAAATGGAGGACAATGAGTGTTATCAAATCAGATATTACACAAAACAGCGCAGGATATCAGGGAGATCACCGGATTTGACTGTGCAATATGGGATATGCAGGGACTTTGTCTTGTAAGGACGAATGAGAATCTGACAGAGTATGAGCTTCAGATTCAGGATTTCCGTGATGATGAAGAAGAGCCGGATGAGATGATCCTGGATGAGATGGGAATGTTCCGCATCTATGAGGACAGTGATCCGACTTATATACTGATGCTGAAGGGAAATGCAGATGGTATGGAACTGGCGGGGCGCATGGGAGCAAGCCAGCTTAGGAATCTTCTTTATGCATACAAAGAACGGATGGATAAGAACCGGTTCATTCAGAATCTGCTTCTGGATAACCTGCTTCTGGTCGATATCTATAATCAGGCAAAGAAGATGAAGATTCCGGCAGAAATTAAGAGGGTTGTATTTGTAATCGAACCGAAGAATGAAGGAGACATTCTGGTACAGGAAACACTGAAAGGTCTGTATGCGACGGGAACGAAGGATTTCGTAACCGCAATTGATGAAAAACATATCATTCTGGTAAAATCATTGCAGTCGACCGATGACTATCCGCAGGTAGAACAGATCGCCAAAGAGCTGGTCACAACACTGAACATGGAAGCTATGGTAAGTGTAAGAGCAGCATATGGAACAATTGTAGAGGAGTTAAAGGATGTATCCAGATCATATAAGGAAGCAGATATGGCACTGGAGGTTGGAAGAGTATTCTATGTAGAGAAGAAAATTCTTGCATACAATGAACTCGGGATCGGGCGTCTGATCCATCAGCTTCCGGCATCACTCTGTGAGATGTTCCTGAATGAAGTGTTCGAAGATGGCAAAGCAGACATTTTCGAAGAAGAAGAACTGACGACTGTTTATACATTTTTTGATAATAATCTGAATATATCAGAGACGGCAAGGCGCCTGTATGTGCATAGAAATACACTGGTGTACCGTCTGGAGAAGATTCAGAAGAAGACTGGACTGGATGTTCGTGTATTTGATGATGCACTGACATTCAAGATTGCTATGATGGTAGCGGATCATATGAAATATATGAAACAGTAATTTTGTTAGAAAGTGTCTGAATTCAGACATTTCAATATATTTATAACACGATAGTAGGAGGACAAAACATGCTGAAATTATATGACAAGGGAGTCTATTTACTGAATGGAACAGAGATTGTGGAAGAAAAAGAAGCAGTTGCTGCAAAGACAGGTAAAGATGTGACTCCACAGGAAGCTGCAAAGAATACGATGGCATATAACATTCTGGCAGCGCATAATACCTCAGGAAATACGGATCGTCTGCAGATCAAGTTCGATAAGCTGACGTCCCATGACATTACATTTGTCGGAATTATTCAGACGGCCAGAGCATCCGGACTTGAAAAATTCCCGATTCCTTATGTACTTACGAACTGTCATAACTCACTTTGTGCGGTTGGAGGAACCATCAACGAAGATGACCACATGTTTGGTCTTACCTGCGCGAAGAAATACGGTGGAGTCTATGTACCGCCTCATCAGGCAGTCATCCATCAATTTGCTCGTGAGATGTTAGCCGGCGGCGGCAAGATGATCTTAGGATCAGACAGCCACACCCGTTACGGAGCACTCGGAACCATGGCTATGGGAGAAGGCGGACCGGAGCTTGTAAAACAGCTTCTGAATAAGACTTATGATATCAAGA